>MDSY01140093.1_pt1 | contig 24432 bp, 15 predicted proteins | sample 811131 | NCBI WGS metagenome assembly MDSY01 (sample SAMN05326643, study PRJNA326480) | marine metagenome | isolation source: seawater | place: Atlantic Ocean: South West | collected 2010
AAATCGGGACCCGAAACATACCGACGAACTTTCCACCCGTGTTTGGCGTGCGACACGCGACGTGTACGTCGGTTTCTGTTACGCGACGCACCACCACATCCACAACGTTCTCCCACCCCACCATCAAGCACTGCGCCGCTTCCAGGGTGTCAAACCCGAACACGGCGCCCGGTGTGATGGTGTCCCTTACGCGTCGGCGGAACACGGACGCGGCGGAGGGAGGCGTTCCTTCGTGTTCATCATCGACTTCGCGGGTCGGCAAAGGCGTCTCGTCGCGCTCTTCAACGTTAACGGCGCACGCGTCGGGCGGAAGACCGAGGTGTTGCGTAGGAATGGAGCCAAGAGTCGGTTTCAGAATACCAATCGCCTGCGCCGCTTCTGCGATGTCCTCTTCGACGTCGGAGTCAACGTGATACATGTTCTGTTCAGGGTCTAATAACTCAGCAACCGCGGCGTGTTGCTTTTCCAGCTTTATTCGTGTGCGGCGCTTTGAAGCGGCGATCGCCGCGGGGGTTTTCGACGGCACTCTTTTCGGTTTCGGTTTCGGTATCGTTTTTGTTTTTTTAACACCGAGGGTTCCACCCGTTCCCCTTCCTTTCGTCTTGTACTTGGCGAGGTACGGCGCAAACAGTTCTTGTGTTTGTTCGTGTGTTCGTGTTTGCGTTCGTTCTTGTTCCGGGGTTCCGGCGCAAACGTTTTGTAAGTAAGCCGCTCGTTCCTCGAGCAAGTCAAACAACCTCCCCAAGTTGCCTATTTCCTCCACCACGTACGTTCCACTGGAAGGCGTCGTCACCACGACGTTGTACTGCTTGAACACGGCCATGGTTCGCTTCCAAGGGTCTGATTGGCCTTGGTGAATAAAAAAGAGAAGCGGGTCAGGCAGCGAAGAAACAGAAAATATTGTTGTGAAATATTCAGCCAGAAAGAAGGACCTTCAAAAAGTTCTTGGTTTGGTTTGGGCGGGAGCGTGTTGGTTGGCGCACCTGGGGCGTGAAGCCCGCGCTGCTGCAGGCCTCGGTTCAGGCGCTCGCGCCCGGGAAATTGCTGCGAACGGCGGTGGGCGTGGCGGGTGAGTGCGTGTCGTGTGGGGGGCGGGGAGGGAGACGTGAGGCAGACCGGGCCGTCCTGGGGACGGGGACGAGAAACCTCGGACGTAGGGCGTACCACCGCGTGTTTCCCTACGCTGGCGCACGCCTGTTCCACGAGCAGCTTCGCAGGCACCACCGCGGGGATGGGGATGTTACGGACCAATGCTCTTCCCGCCTCGAGGTTCATCGCACGCAGCACGTCGGGGTGTGTGGCCATGTGCGAAACGCGAGGGCGAGAGTGACGAAAAGCAACGACGGGGACAGTGATACAGAGTGAAAACAGTTTCAAAGCACGTGCATCTTGGCACAACAACACCAACTCCAGACTGGCACGCACTGCTGCTTTATTCAGATCCAACGTCTCCCCAAAGTCGTGGTCGAACAAGTATGGGACGAGACGAAGAAGGAGAGCAGACAAAACAAAAATGCAAAAACGATTTTTGTGTTTCCACAGAAAAAACTCTATTTCATACACCGTCAGCCTCGCGACTACAAACACTCCCTTACCCTTCCCGAAGTCCTCTTATGCATAATCTTACAGACTACACGCACCTAAGGACACTCTCTCCTCCTCAATCCCAAAAAGGAACACGTATCGCATTACTTCCCCGTTTTGTTCCGCGGCGGCGTGGAGGGTCGCGATCCCATCATCGACCCAAACCCGCCCATCAATTTTCTCTCAGCCGGCTTCAAAATCTGAAACGAACACATCAAGTTTTCATCCACGGTCATCATGGCGCCTGCATTGTCAAACTCGCCGCAGTAGTTGGGGGCTGAGAAAACCGTCACAAGCTGTCTTTTTCCGAAAAACTCGTAACCGTTCTCCACAACCTGGTGCGCCCGCACTACGAGATCGAAATCGAACTTCGCCAAAAAGTCCGCGACGACGTCCGTTCCGTACGTGTAGCTCACGCCCCGGTCGTTCTCCCCCCACCCCTGGAGATCAGCATCCGGATCACTCCAAAGGAAGTCGCACAGCATGCCCATGTCGGGAATATCCGTGGGGCGTTTGATTTGCACGATCTGTTGAAGGTCCTTAAGCTCGGGTGAGGGACCGCCGTGGATGCAGAAAATTTTCTCATCCACAATCGCGGCAAACGGCAGGCAGTTGAACACGTCGCAAAACACACGCCACAGCTTGATGTTGTACCGCCGCTTGCACTCGTCATAAAAGCCGTAGATTCTACTGATAGAATTGCACTCGTGGTTGCCTCGGAGCAGGAAGAAGTTCTCGGGGTACTTCACCTTGTAGGCTAACAGTAAGCAGATCACCTCCAGGCCTTGTTTCCCTCGATCGACGTAGTCACCTAAGAAAAGGTAATTCGCCTCGGGCGGGAAGCCGCCGTACTCGAAGAGTCGCAATAAGTCGCTGTACTGGCCGTGCACGTCCCCGCAGATTTTCAACGGGGCCTCCAGCTCCAACAGACACGGCTGGGAGAGGAAGATTTCTCTGTGGGGGGGGGAGGCGGAGGTCAGCATGATGAATGTTGAAATGGTTTTTTTAACTCCAAGCGGGTCGAACGACAACCGAGGGGCATTTTTCAAACGGACGCGACGGGCGCGGCGGTCGCCGATCGAAGGTGTGGCGGTGCTTTTGTGGGGTGTGACGGCGTGCGCATCGTGTTGGGTTCCTTGGTGGGACGTTTGCGGTGTTCGAATCGGTCGTTCGCGGTGTTGCAGCACTGGTTCGAACCACTCCAAGTGACCGTAGCCGTACTCAAAGCGCACTACGCAGTGCCCACAAAAACCGATCATCGTTCGACCTCGCGCATCCGTCGAACGACGTTCAGCGCTGAGGCGACCCAGGTTTAGGGTAGGATACGCGCGAAACGATGTCTTCACCCACACCATGACTACACCAACGCATCGCCAACGCAAACGCCTAGCTATTCGATGCCCCAGCACCTCTCGAACGGAGGTACCATCGAACCCTAGTTTGCCAAGGGCGGTCGAACGATGTGAATGGAAAAAACCGTGCAGATTTGTATCCGAACTAGCCGGCCGTGTCTATGGGTACGCACCTCGCGGTTGCGCACAGCGCTCTGATTTCACCCTCCGCCAACTGCACCGTGCGGTTGTTCGGCTGGCCCCGCACGCTCAAGAGCCGCTCGATGACGGAGTCGACGTCGAGACCGGAGCCGGCCATTGTGTCCGCTGTCTTTGTCTGTGCAGCTCCTTTTTTTTTCAATCACGCGCACCCCTCCGGTCTACGCTGAATGTGTACTCGTCGCGGTCCCCAGACCTTCGAAGAGGCGCTTGACTCACGCACGGACTCGGTCGACAGTCGGAACCGACGAGACCGAGCACGTCGTGACCTGCCCGACGCCGGGCGCTAGGCGTTGTGAGCATGGTCGAAGACCCGACGTCTCGTGATGGTGACACACTCTGAAATCAGAATGGAGAAAAAACTGTAACTAGCGCCCATACGATTTTGCGCAAAAATCCCAGAAGAGCTCGATCGAGGTTCAAACTGTCGAGTTCGCCTCAATCGGAAAAGCAACAACTGAGAAGTTGGCAAGGGTGCCTCGATTGGGTTCCTCCTCACTCACGGTCGCACTGGGGCGGGCGACCGCGGAGTTCACGGAACTGCGTTTGCTCGTGATGGTGTCCACGCTGGACGTGCTGCGGGATGTGGCACTGGAGGGACCAGAAGGTGCGCGGTCGCCCCCCCTCTTGGTGGCAAGAAGACTCCTCTCAAAAAACGCCAGCGCACTCCTCAGATTCAGAAAGCCTGACCACCCCTTCCCCTTGCCTTCCCTCTCCCTTTTATTGTGTAGGATGCACGTGGGTTAGGCTTCTGGAGGTACTCGCCGCTGCGAACGCGCCCGAGGGCTCTACAGTTGTTCCCCTGACCGAGACGCAGAAGGATGCCGCGTTCGATGCGGTGAAGCGGTACGTCAAGTCCGGCCAGCTGTGGGTTCTCACCAACCCGCATCACTTGACTGGTCTGGAGGAGGAACCGGAGAAGGATGAAAATAAGCGTGTTGAGATGGAGAAGAAAGCTATGGCCAAGCTGAAGCCTCTGGCGGTGGGCGATACGAAATTGGGGTGCGTTTGAGCGCCTGACCCTTCCCTTTCGCCAGATCCCGTCCCCTACTCGAGGTCACAAAAAATAACGTCGACCGAGAGAACCACGGAATGCATTTCGAAACTGACACGATTTTCCCATCCGACATCGTCGCGCATCCGTCGCCGCGACCACTACATATCACACCACCACTACAGGTCTCGCGCTGCGTTCGCGAAGAAGCCCTCCCTGACTTTGGTGGCGCCTTTTTCCATTCGAAATCTCGCGCTTGGCGTGGGCGACCACGTGCTTTGGGCGAGCGACGCGGCGTACAAGTACCGCGGGGTTTTGCAAGTCGTGGCGAGGCGGCGCGGCGCGGGCGTGAACTTCCCCGACCTCGCGGGGCTGTGTAAAAACGAAAACGTGTGGCTTCCCAAGCCACCCAGCGGGAAGACGGACTGGCACTTCGTGTTGAACACGCTGCACGCGTCGGGTTTGGTTCACAAGCGCGCGGCGTACGTCACCACGGAAAAAGGTAAGCAAACGGCGACGTTTATCGTGTACCTCCGGGCGTATGCGCCGCGCGGAGCCACCGCGGCGGAGGTTTTCGTTTGCACGGATGAAAAGCTGAAAATCCTGGTTAAGGCGTATCATACCAGGCTGGAGGAAGCTAAAGGGCCGGAAACGCAAGGCGCGGTGCTCATGCACGAGCTTAAGCAAACCCTGTGCGCGACCCTGCGCACCGCCGAGTTTGGGTGGAGCAAAGACAAGGTGGAGCACACAGACCACGCGGAGAAAATCAAGCGACTCGCGTCGCGCGTCAAGGACAAGCTCGTGGCGGACGGCACCGCGAAGGTGATTGACGCGGTTGTCGGGCACGTCGGGTCCAGACCGAAAACAAAACAGGCGTTGCAGCTGTGTTCCGAGGGCGACGCGCCAGCGCTGGCGCCTGCGGGGCGGAGCGCGACGGCGGACGACGACGAAGATGCCGACGAAGATGACGACCACGACAAAACCGAGCTGGATTTTTCCAGCAACGCGCGTACGGATGCGCGCAACACACGCGGCGGTGGCGCACTCGAGCTTGAATCGCGCGTCGAGGTTCAGCTTGCTGCGATGTGCGACGTCGCGGGCGCGGAGGGCGTGAACGTTTCAGCCGCCGCAAAGCTGTTTGAGTACGGCGGCAAGGAATTCGGCAAGCGGTGCGACAACATGGCTGATCCAACAAAAAGAGCAATGGGACTCAACGCGTTTCCGGTTACGCAGGTATCAAGGCAAATCGGTAAGTACAAAAACAAGTTCCTGCTTTGCGTCGGGTCGGACCGCGTTCACGGAAAGAACGACGTCACGGGTACTTCGAACGCGTCGGCGGTTTTGCAAAACGCTCGCGGACAAATAATTTTGGACATATTGTCAAAGCGCGGGTACCTCTTCGGGCAGTACATCGGTCGTTACGTTAAAAACGCTGAGAACGCACTGGCGTTGGCGCGGAACCCAAACGCGAAGGCGGATTGGCAGCGAGCCAACCCTGTGAAGAAACCAGACGCGTGGCACAACCCCGTGGATTCTCAGCCCATGCACCGGGTGTTGGCGCCGCTGCTTTTGAGGAACGACCTTCGCGCGATCCGAGTTACCAAACCGAACGGCAGCAAAGAATATGACGTGTATTTGGACAAAACGTTCCCGGACCCCACCGAGGCGATGCGAGCCGCGATCGGCGCGGAAATCGCGGCGACGGAGAAGGCGACCAAAGCACCGTGGTGGAACGGTACCGACAACGAGCACATCTTCGACATCACCGAACCCAAGAATTGGGTTGCTCCGCCCGCCGCGATGACCTCCGGCGGGCTGATCCTTCAGCCCATACTGGACGAAGGCGCGTCCACGAGCTGGTCTTGGAGCAAAGCCCTGACTGCTTCCGCGCCGAAAAACCAAGAAGACAAAACGGAAAAACAAAAAATACCGACGCAGTTTTTGCGAAACGTCGCCGCGCTCACCGGCGGCGTCGTCGAAGCCAAGGCGACGCGCATGAAGAAAACGCACGTGTTTTTCGCGAGCCAGGTTTTCACCAAATCCGGGGCGAACGAAACGCAAAGAGCCCTTACGCATGTTCTCGGCACTGGGAACGTTTTAAAGTCAAGTGACGAGTCAACGGAATCCCACGTTGTTGACCTCTCTGTGCTTTTCCGAATGCGCGCGCCGATTGAGTTGTCGTTGCAACTCTTTGGAATTCCATCCGAAGTTGTGCGTGCGGAATCGCCGCAGACTGTGGCGGCGTTGGTGGCGCTCGCCAAGGCTGGGAAAACACTAGGCGACCTGGACGATCACCAGCGCCGCGTAGTGTGCGGCGACCCGGACAGCGTTCAATTCAAGGAGCACTCGAAAAGACTCACACTGCTGGTGGACGCGTTGTGTAGCGTTGAATTGCTCCGACGCGTTGAGACTTTCGAAAATGACGCGAGCGTGACTCGCCACGCCCTCGCGCGCGCCGCGGGATACGTAAATGTTTTGGATCAAGACAAGAAAGAGACGCACCGCGTGTGCGTCCCTGACGGCGCGGAGGATTACTGGACCGGGATCGAACACGCGTTCACAGCACACGACGACCCTGCCCCTGAACACGGCAAGAAGCCGGGAAAGATCGACAAACCCGAGTCGGCGAAGACGGCGTACCCGAACAAGCAGTTCATCGCATCGCAGAAAGCCGCGGGCGGGACGGCTACGCGCGGGTTTTGCTACGCCAACATTTGGAATGACACCAGTGCGATTCCGTTTGCGACGCGCGTCACGCTTCTCGACGCGTTCCACGCGCACAGAGGGGATACGTACTCCGTTCATTTGGTGACGCGCGCCGAGTCGAGCGTCGCGTCCGCCGAGACACGCGCTCGCGCGGCTGCGAAACTCAGCGTGCTCACGCCTTGGGTGATCGATTTGCCGCGTTTGGTGACTGAGTGCGGCGCCTCGTTGCAAAGCGTGCGCCACCTGCACGACCTGGACCAGATGCGTGTCGTGAGCGACCTGATCGCTGACGGGTCTGTTACTCTCGACGAGCTAACAGCAGCGCACCCGGTTGACCCACGGCATGGGGGATACAAAGCGAACGCGGCGCGTGGGGAGAAAAAGAGTACTCAAAACAAACGAAAGGCTCCCGTCGATAAAACCCCCGCGGACGGCGATGCGGATGCGGACGAGGACGGAGCAGAGCCTACCGCGAAGAGAACGCGGAACATGTGGGATTTGCGGGAAGACACCACGATGCTGGTCGCGGCGTTGCGCTCGTTTATATTTTACCCAACGTTAGACGCGCGGTTTCACTCGATCCGGAAACAGCTTCCGCGGTCACCCGAGCGGTGCCGCAAACGGTGCAACATCCTCACAACTGGCAAGGCGGACGGGAAGGATTGCGATCGCGTTGAACGCGGTGAGGAGATTCACCGCGTCATTGCGGAATTCCGGAACTTGATCGGCGGGAAAATCACAAAATGGGAAGAAAACGTGAGAAAATGGGAAGACAAGCTCCGACGCGAGGTGGACAGGATCCTTCAAACCGACTTTCCAGTCGGTACAACGGATAACTACTACGGCGGGCCGGGACGGAAACCGGCGAACGCGCCGGAGCACGGAGGCGGCCAAGTTGCGAAAAATGGAGGTGGCCAAAAAGCTGGCAAGGGTAAGAAACGTCCACGAAAAAATGCTTCCGAAGTTGTTTCCGATTCCGAGGACCACGTGCCCATCGCGCACCTCGGTGCTTTCGATTCTGATTCCGAGGACCACGTACCCATCGCGCGCATGAAACCGGTGAAAGCGAAAGCGAAAGCGAAAGCGAAAAAGCAAAAACGCGCGCCGACTCCCGATTCGGAGGAGGAGGTCTCCGACGACAACGTCCCGGTCGCCATGTTAGTTTCAGATTCGGAAGACCAGTCTACTTCGCACGAATACGCGGCGGAGGTTTTTTCTGTTGTCCCTGTTGCTCACCCTGTGGTGGAAATGGCCCCTGCTCAGTCGATCGCGGTGGCAAACGCGTTGTCGCGAATCATCCAAGCGCTGGTGAGGGACGCGGAGGGTGCCGTTTCTGGAACTGCGGTTCAAGCCGACAGCGTCCAGACCGCTTTCGACGAGGCGGTTTCAAAGCTGGACACCGACGTGGTTGCCAATGCCATTTCGATTTTGAAAACCGCGGGGGCAGTGGAAGAGGTGGATGACGCTGGGTCTGTGCGTCTTGCGGACGCGTTTCGCTCCGCGACGAACGACCAATCGCTCGGCGCTTTGGTGTCGGTTCCGGGTGGCAGTACGAGCACCGTTTGGGGTGCCACCGCGCAGGCGGCACACGCATTGATGGCCTCAGCGCCCTTGACCCCCTCGACGTGCGTTCAACCTTCAGTGGGGCAAACCCTGGCGCTGCTAAGCGCGGTGGCGCACAGCGAGCTTCGTTTGGACGTCGCGCAGCTCGCCGACGGCAAAGACCTTCCAACGGCGTTTGGTACGCACCCGGAGGACGAGCCCGAGAACAGGGACGACCTGAGCCGCCGCGTGGTTGTCCAGGTCCAGGGGCGTAGAAACAGCTTGTCCGCAATCCAGGGGAACGACCTTGGCAGCGGAGCGTGGGACGCTGTGCGATCCAAACGCGCCGCGGAGGCGATTGCCACCGCCACTGCCGCGGCGAAGGCCAACCGCGTGGATGTCCAACGCGCGACGGCGGCGGCGATAAACGCGGGCGCGGCTGGAATCACGGCGCTTGAGCTTTCGCAGGCGAACCTTGGGTCGTTTTCCGAGCTTGCGTGTGATATCGCGCTTAAGAAGGCGAGCGACTCTGGGGCCTTGCGCGCTGTGAACGGGTACACCAAGATTCGGTACGTCGCGCCCGAGCACTCAAGTGCGATGACGTTTACAGCGCCGGGCGGAGAAAAGGAAACGCTCGGCGCGCTTCCCTGGCGCACTTCCGATGGCGGGGTGGACGAAACGTTCCTCGGTGGTTTGAAACGCTCGGCGTTGAACCAGTGTCGCACGCACCCTGGAATCACAGTGGACGGCCTGGCGAACAAGCTGTCACAGGCGCTCACGCCAGTCGCCGCGGTTGTCCTGGTGGAGCTCATGCTTCACAGAGGCGAGTTGGTGCTCGGCGCGACTTCGGAGCCCGCGGCAACGGGCGGCTTTCCCCCGGCGATGTTGATGTCACGCGAAACAGCCTTGGCGGCGGAGGCGGCCACGCGAGAAGCGCCGCAAAGGCACGTCTACGTGCCCGCCAACTGCGGGGCATGGGTACAGTGAGTTGGTAGCTGTGTGTGTGAGTGACGAGGGAAGGGTGAGGCGGATGTGATGGGTTGAAAAACATCAAACTAATACTCTTTTGCATTTTGCCCCCGCCTACGTGCTACCCCTCGATGAAGTGCATAAGCAACCCCTTTTTCCGTAGCCGGTACTCCACCGCGAGTTTCTTCCTCTCCATTCGCGCCTTTTCCGTCGCGTCGCCGGTCGCGTCGCCATCCTTGCTCATTTTCTCGAGCCACTCCAAGTCGGCGTCTGGCGTCGTCGGCATCGCGGTGAGCAGCTCGTCGCACCGCACTTTCACCGCGTGCGCGGCCATTTTCTCCGGATCCTCATCGGGCATTATTTGCTTGTTGAAGTACACCAACATGTCCACAAGCACATCCGCGACCCTTCCTCCCCACCCTAAACGAAGCTCGTCGTCGGCGCGCCCTGTTTGTTTTCCAAACGCGTCCGCCACCGCGAACGCTTTCTGTAAATCCACGACGGTTTCGCCTTGCTCGCTTTTGAACGTCTGCGAGTACCACTTCGCCGCATGCCTTAACGTTTTAAACAGCTCAACGCTATCCCACTGGTTGTGCCCGCCCAGGAAGCCCATGTACAAGCAAAACGAATCCAAACTCGTCTCCGTGGCGTACGAGATGGTGAGCTCGTCACCGGCGGGGATGTCTTTTTTCGCCACAATCACCACCGAGGTTGTGCCTTCCTTTTCACTGCCATCCACCGTAGTGGTGGTCCACTCCGTATTTGGTTCCACGTGCATGTGGTTAAGCATGTCCACGAATGGCACTAACAAAGATTGTTTCGTCCCCCCGTCCACGGCGAGTTCTATGGCGCGGCTGCGCACGCACGCCAGCGCCCAACTCCAGCGTTTCGCGACCTCTCCGTCGTCGCCCCCGCCGGGAATACCCCCCCTGGCTGCGATGTTCTTCGCCGCCTTGCCGTCCTTCCCGAGCGTCAACGCGGCTTTGAACACCGCTTCGCTAACCTGAAGCTCCGCGACCTCCTTCCTGTCCCACAGCCCTGAAGTTGGGCTGTCGATGGAAACTGGAAGCGCCTCCACGTACGCCTTCCACGTCTCCGATTTGTCGCCCCCGCGAGCCTCGAGCAGATTCCACGCCAAGCACTCCGCGGGCGTCGCGTTCTCGAACGGAGGGGTAGCGCCGTCCAGCGAACCAGCACCACGCCCCAGGCCACCCTGCGCGATGCACGCGGTGTACGGCACGGTGAGGATGTGCTCGCCAGCCTTTATATCCACCTTTGTGTACACACCTCTTCCTCTAGCGGAATCGTCAGCCGAACCAATCGCATCGCCGGCGTCGTTCACGAAGTCCTTCGAATCCCGAGTGGACTCTCGCAGCTCAACCTTACTCAGGTCACATCCCTGTGATGCGCACCACGTCAGGAACGGCCCAGACCCGGAGGTGCCCCTCATCGCGCGTCTCGTTGTGTGACCCGCGCCCGAAAAGTAGAAAACGAAAAGGCTCTCGGATAAACGCATTTATTTCGATGTTCGCTTCCATCGCAACCACAAGGCGAGGCGCGTGCGATGAGACGGTAGACGTGCGCGGAGTGCGCGCTGAGTATTCGCAGGCGCCGAGAGGGAATGAAACGGTGCCCACACGGTAAGACGAGGAAACTCCTCTGCATGGAGTGCAACCCGTGTCCTCATGGCAAGGTGAAATACAGGTGCGTGGAGTGCAACCCCTGCCCCCACGGCAAGGTGAAAGGCGACTGCGGGGAGTGCAACCCCCGCCTTCATGGTAGGCTGAAAAGTAAGTGCGCTCAGTGCAGCCCCTACCCTCACGGGAAGCCGAAAAATAGTTGCAAGGAGCGCATCCCCTGCCCTCACGGCAAGCGGAAACGCAAGTGCGTGGAGTGCAACCCTTGCCCCCACGGCAAGATGAAACGCAAGTGCTCAACCTGTAAGGCACAGCGCGAATAGAATACAGTAGACGATTACTGGACGTTTTAGTGCGCGATTCGAGACAGTTGTGATCGCATTTGATGTATTGTATCTTATTCTAGTCACGCTCTACGCTCCCCCCAGCCTGGCGCTTTCCAGCGCCGATTCCATCATGCTCGGCGGCCTTCGCGGTGGCGGGTACGGGCCAACCTTCATTTTTTGTACCAACCCCCCCATGAACTCTCGCAGCATCGCCGTGACCGCAGCAACAACAGCAAACGCGACCGTAACTTTCGGCGACAAACTCTTCGCGAAAGCAGCCGCGGATGTAACCAGCGCGACCAACGACACGACCCGCAGCGCTTTCCGTATTTTAGTCAAGTTCCCCATCGCCACGGAGCAGGACTTGCAGTTCTCGGTGTGCGCGTGGAACCTGTCCAGGAGCTGGTTGCGAGACACTGTTTGGGGCGGCAGCTGGTCAACCATCCCTTCAGGCCAGCTAGGACTTCCACCAGCAATGTCCGCGATCCATCTCCTAAAAGCAGACACATAAGTATCCGCCTTCGTGGGCATGTAGCAGGCTTGGGAGTAGGACTGCTTTTTAACAACCTTGGCGTTCTCAATAACCCGTTCCTGCTTGTGCAGGAAGATCTGGTCATCTTCCAAAATCGCGTTCTGGTTCAAGTGCGACCACCAGCGTGGGACGATTTTAAAGAACATCCGGGGCAGGGCTGACGAAAAAATAAACGGGAACCGGGCCATTAAGCGGCACCGGCCGGGCGTGGTGGGCACCGCGTACACCACCGTTAACGTGGTGAACTGCTCAGTGCGTAACGTGTGCCGCATTAGCGAGGGTGCAGAGAACTCGGTGAACTGGCTGCCGTACTTGCCGCTCCGCGGGCCTTCCTTCCAAATGCCCGTGAACCCACCGGGCTTCAACTCGCCTTCCATCTCCAACACCACCGGCGTGGCGTTCTCCCGTTTCCCGACGCTGTTGTGGTGCGTGAACGGCACGTGCGACACGTCCATGACGTTTTCCAACAACGTCGCGTAGTCCATGGGCAGGTCCCGAAAGATGTCCTGGCACACGCAGTCGGGGTTGTCCAGTTCGGGGATCAGCGGCACCGCGGGTCGCGACTTCTTATCGCCCGTCAACGCGTTCACGGGCAACACCCAGAGCATGCCTTGCGCGACTTGCGTGGGGTACGGGGTGACGCAGGAGCGAGGTGACGCAAGTGCGGTGTCCATCGCGGTGCCTTCACTGGGGAGCTGGGGAATGTTCGTGCACTTTCCGTCTTTTCCGTCGAAACTCCACCCGTGGTATCCGCATTCGATCTCCCCTTTTTCGTTTACACGGCCTTCCGATAGGGGGACCAGCCGGTGCGGGCACTTGTCCGCGGTGCACCGGTAGGTTAGCTCGGTAGCAGTGGGGTCCCTCCAGAACACCAGCGGCTCGCCAAGCAGCGTGAACGTCAATGGCGCGGTGTCGTCCAGGTCATCAAGGAACGCCACGGGGTACCACTGGTTGTGCCAGTCGAAATCGCTGGCGGACTTCGGGGTGGTGTCCGTCGCGGAGGCGGGGGCCTCCGCCACCGCGGTGGGCACGAGTGACGAGCCGCGGCGCGTGGTGGTTTGGTCGAAACGCGCGTGCGTGGCAGAAACCGTGGATTTCGCGGCGCCAGGAACCGCGAGGCTCGCGGTGACGCGCGATGAGACTCGGCGAGCGACAGGGCGAGACACCACAGAAGATCGGCGCGTTTGGCAACGCGGGGACACCGCGGTACGCGACACTGCCGGCGAGGCGCGGGTCAGCGACATCATCACGGAAGGCTGGGTGAGGATGGGACTTGACGCGGACCGTGTGGAGAGCGCGTGGGGATGTGTAGAGCGACGATAAAGATACTGACTGGATGATGAAAAAGGGTGCGTGACGTGTCAAAACGCGAGGAGGAGAGGCGTCGATGACTTCGGGAAAAGTGCTTTCATTTTTCACACATCTACGATCGGCGCTAGGTCCGCGATCGGGTCGTCGTCGTCGCTCTCCGGCTCGCTTTGCGTTTCCTGGTGCGAAATACCAAGCGTCAATGCTTCTTTCTTTTTCTTTTTGTCCCACGTCGTTTTACGGTTCATGAACCAGTTCTTTACTTTCGTTTCGTGCGCCGGCCCGAGCTTCGCTAAGTCGCACGCGATTTCTTCCCTCCTCTTCGCAGAGATTATTGACGTTTGCCCCGAGGTGACGTGCGTCAGAAACAACGCCTCCAGCGCGTCAACCTGTTCCGCAGAGGGACCCCATTTGCCATTCAAGTCCATGCGTAAGTTGGTCTTTTGAGTTACGGTCAAGTCGGTTCGGTCGGTGTACTTGTCGTCGCCACCGGCGCTTTTTGATTTTGATATTTTGTTCTTCTTCGCTTTGAATTTCTCAGCCTTCCCATTGCCCTCGCACCCGGCGCAGAACCAGTCGCCTTCCGGAATTGAGGGTAGGCCTAGACTCCCGTAGTGATCGCCTTTGGGGCACGAATCGCACAGCACGAAACTCGCTGCGCCTTGCGTCCTACCGCACACCAAGCAAGGCGTCTCGTCAACCTCCGCCGGGTCTTCCTCGTCAGAGGAGTCCAAGTCTTCAGAGTCGGACATCGTGCTTTGCGGTTCATGACTCTTCCCACCCGCCCGCCCTGTTCCGCGTTTCATCGACCCGCGAAGCACCTCAAGCGTGGACGCGTCCAGCTCCCCCAACAACAGCCGCACTGCGAGCGCGTGCCCATCCCCCCGCACCACGTCCACGAACTCCTTGATACACGCACCTTGTCCGAAGGGTTCGTCCCGAGGGTACCGCGAAAAAAATTCTTTCTCCAACTCAGTGGCGGTTTCGATTAGTTTGTTCGCCGCGGGGAGTAGGTTGGTGTCCGCGAAAGCCGCCGCTTTGGCGTTCACCGGGTCCTTCAGCCCCGCGATGTTGCACGAGCCGATGACTTCGGTTAGCCGGTCAACCGTGACCATGGCGCTTTGCGAAACCGCGCCCTGCGACGTTACTTTCCGGGGCGTGCTTTGCTGGCTTTGCTTCGCCGCGGCTTGCGCTGCGCTCTTCGCGGCGGCAACCGCCGTCGCCTGCGTCGCGTCCGACCTCGCTAAAAGCGACTCCAACTTTTCCGCTCGCGTCTCAGCCTCCTCGGCTCGTCTCGTAGCAGCGTCGCACGTACGATACAACTCAGCAAGCTCGTCTTTCAACGTATCAACCTCGTCATCCGTATTACCTTCAATGAAGGTAGAACTACATCTCTTTGCGGATTTCGTTGAGAGTTGTTTTTTACCAGGCGCCTTCGCATTCGTCTTAGCGCTCTTCGCCTTGCTTTGTTCGTGCGCCAGCGCTTCTTGTTCCGCGTCTCTTCGTCGTTTCTCGGACGCCTGCTTCTCCAATTGCGCCTTCTTCGCCTTGGCTGTCTTTTCCTTTGCTTTTGACTTTTGCGTCGCCGTGTCTACTGACAAGTTTTTATCGTTCCCGACGACGCTAACCGCCAGAAGGTCCTTCTCTTTCGGCGCCAGTAGTGTCCTTACGCGCTGAATGTGCTCCTCATGCTTCTCGTCAAAGTCAAGGTCCGTCATGTTATATGCGACGATTTTTGACGTCTTGCCTTTCCGCGCCTCGTCGCCCACGATATTTTTAACAAACAATTGATTGCTCGACTCGGGGGGTATCGCCGGCCTGTTACTCATGTTTCGTCTTCTATCTAAAAACCAAACCGTCTCCGCGGTGGTGATGTTCGCGGCGATTATGGTGTCGACACTTCTCGGGTCGTAGAACCGCTCGTTTTGAGGGATGTCGTACGGCGGCTCATACCCCCAGTTCTTTTTAAGCTCGTCCAAATCCAGCAGCCACGAGATGTTGAACAAAACGCCGGTTTCCGACTCCTCGATTTCCTCCTCCGTGCATTCTTTCCCGAGGGATTTTACAGATCTATTATTCCTCCGAACGCTCCATATTTCCCTAACCAGGCCGTAACAAGTAGTCACAATCTCATTATCCTCTTCGCCATCGAAAAAACGCACGAGCACCGCTGAGCCGAACGTCACCACGCGTTTTCGCCCGTCGGGGAACGTGATCTCAGCAGACTTGTAAATGGAACGCGTGGTTTTTGCCAATTTCAATTCAGTCGGCTTGCCAATCGGCTTCGCAGTCGCCACTGAGTCCTCGTCAATCTCCATGGATTCGGATTGTGAGGAGGAGGAGGAGGAGGAGGAGGAGGAGGAGTAGTAGTCACTGTCGCTGTCAGACTCGTCACTGCTATCGCTCTTCTTTCGTGCATCCCGCGGCGTCTCAGTCGGCGCTCTGAACATGGTTATTTTTAGGGGAGGGTACGGCCTTTTTTCCGTGTGCTTCACTTTGCGTTTGCCGAAAGTAGAGCCGGGGGGCTTCCCGGAGGGCTTGACCGCCATCGTGGGAGACAGCTATGTGTCCGCGACCGAAATGAGTTGCCTTCCGACAACCACAAACGGACACCACGCGCGTCCGTGTGTGACCCTCCGCGCACGGTGCCAACATTAGATCAATTAATTGGTGCAACGACCCTCGTTCGGTTCTCTTGGAAGTCGCGACGATATTTCGCTTTTTATGGTTGATGAACTGCCTCCACTGCCACAACTTGACGTCACCCGAAGATGACGCTTGTCGCGCTCCCCTGCGTGCGCGCCCCCGCGGTGCGCCTCGACGCGTCGCGCGTTTGTACCACTCGTCGCAGACATATGCGCGTCTGCGCGACGTCTCAGCGGACGAGCACTTCTGGCAAAAAATCCGAAGCCTCCACGATCGCCAGCAAAATCGTGGGGTCTCTCAGCGCCCTAGTGCTGCTCACATCCCCCACCCCAGCACTCGCGGCACAGCCAATCGAGTGGGTGTTCAGCGGCGGAGGCGAGTCCATCGGTGACATTCTGAAAGACTCGCTGGAGGAGTCCGGGATGGAGGTGAAGCGGACACCGATAAAAGCACCGGAGATGGTGGAGACCACGGGAGAGGACGGTGTTGTTACGTCGACACCCGCAATCGTTGAACCAGAAGAACCCAGTGAGCCCATTGACATCGCGGGTACCGCGTTCAAGTTCGGCAAGCTGGGTGCTATTTTAGTCTTCGCGGACGTGGTGACTTTTTTTGTGATGGGTCGGTCCGTACTGGGCGTGATGGACGACGGCGGCGAAGAGGGGTGGAAGGAAAAGATGGCGGATGAAATTATGGAACGGGCGAAGAAAAAAGAGGATGCGGCGAACGGGGGCGCCGCCGGTGACGAGGAGACGAATGAAGACAAGTAAAGTTTGATAGGGATGCGATTTATTCATGGGCAGGCACCCAAATCTCATAGGTGCCCACTCACTCTACTCCTATCACTCCTCTGGGTCAAACCCGTCACCTAGGATTTCGCCTTTCAACACGCTGACCGCGCGCCCTCTAACATGTGTTTTGACTTCATCCGGCCCTCCGTTGACGCTCTTCTTCTTCACCACCGCGACGCGAACCACCCCCCCCCTTTGGCTCATTTGGTGCGCCACCATCTCCTGCCCGCTTTGACGTTTTAATCGTTTCTGCCAGTACGGCGCCAGGCCCACGAACGCGCTGCCCGTCACCGGGTCCTCGTCGATGCCGATGTTGGGCCCGAAAAATCGCACCGAGAAATCGACGGTACCCTTCCCGTCGTCGGCATCCACCGACCCCCCCGGCGCCGTCACCACAAACCCCCTGCCTCCCTTGGTGATGAACTTGATCATATCCAAGTCGGGAACTGCCTTTTGCAAAGCCTGGTGGTTGACCAGGCTCACAAAAACGTCCCCTAGATTATTTCTACCCACGATGGCGTCGACGTGGTTTGGTTTTAAGTTCAACGCGCTCGCGACGTCGGTTCGGTCGAAAAAACACCCAACCTCGCCGGGCGGTACGTCGGAAGGTTTCAAATCGTTTGAATCTTTGGAGTCATCGTTTGAATCTTTGTTTGAATAATTGGAAGCATCTGCGCCTTGAGTGGCATTCTCTTTACCTTGAAAGAACTCGTCGTCCGAGTCGTCGCTCGCGGCGCCGGCGTCGTCCTCGCCGCCGAGCGCGGCGAGGCGAGGCGCTGAGTACGGCAAAATCAGCTCCAAAAGAGGACCAGATCGTTTCCGAGATTTCTTGAGGTTCTTCTGGTGAGCATCACTACCGGTCAAATCATCCGAGGAACTCTTCTTTTCCTTCACTCTCGCGACCGGTAACAGCCCGCTCCTGGTGTGGAACCGCACGACGTGGCCGTCCGGCACAACGCCTGGGCCTAGCTCGTACAAGGCGTGCGCCGCCGCTAACGTGGCATGTCCGCAAAGTTCCACCTCCACGCCGCTTCGCGTGAACCACCGCAAATCGTACTCCACATAGTGAATAGCGTCGCGGTCTTTTTTCTTTTGCAGAGCCACAGAGCTCGTGTCAGATGCGATGGAAGGGGCGGGAGAGGCGGCTGCAGATGCTTCACCCTCTGCATCACTCCCTTCCCGTACGTCTCCGTTCATCACGCCGCCGAAGGAAACTTTGCTGATCGATTTCTGCATCCCCTCCGCCTCGCCCTCCATCGGGGGTTGCTTCTTCGACCTCGGCGGGGGTCGGCACTTCACGAACGCGGTTTCTGACAGTTGCATTTCACGTGCCACGTCGGCTAGGAACGTGTCGGGAGGGAACCCGTCCTTGCCCGCCAGCGCAGTCCGGGCGGGCATCAACCCCTTGGTCCAAACAACTTCCTCCTTTTGTCGTTGTCGTTGCCGTAACGACAACGCATCTACGGTGTTTTCCTTGGGGAAGACTACGACCGCGGCGGGGTTGCCCCGGAACTTCACCGTGGTGAACGCATCCACGGTGACATACGGCAACGTGCTCATCGCGCTGGGGTGACCAAGACCACCCAGGCGAGGGAAGCGAGTGACGAGAGGGCGACGCGGTCCATCGTTTCGTTCGAGAAATTCAAAATGTACTCGTAGGCACACTCCACCTGGAAATAAAACTGGCGCGCTTTTCGACGCGAAATCAGTTTACATGATGATTCTACAACCACGCGCCGCTAGCTATCGTTCGTCTCACCCCCCTCCCCCAAAAAAGGCACACTCGCATCTTCCTCCAAATGCTCTGAATCGTGTTCTTCCTGCTCCAACCTGTCCGACTCCAACACGTCGAATTCCGTATAGGTATTTAGTCTCCGAATCCCAGCCGCGCCGACTCCCCACACACCCGCCGAGAGCGCTAGCAACAAAGTGAACAGAGTGAGCGCTAAGCGCCAATCGTCAGGCGACGGTTGGCTCTTATCTCTATCCCCAGCGATGTGCTCCAGCAGTACCCCAAACAACGGCGGGGTCGGGACATCCCCTAATAAATGAATAAACACCGTGACCAACGCACACGCCAGTGGGCGTTCGTGTAGCTTCACGGAACGCAGCACCACCGCGTTTACGGGCGCCTGGACTCCGAATGCGAAAATCTGGCCCACCGTGAACAACACGAGGAAATATTCAAAAAAATTGACGTTAAAGGCGCACTCCAGGGTTAGGAATGCGGCGAGACCTGACCCGGCGCACACGGAAATAGCAACAAGCACGCCTCCTTTTGCCAGATCCACTGCAAGCCCGCCCAGCACGGTCCCCAGCACACCCGCCACCACGGTGACGCCGCCCAGCACCATGTCGCTCCTGGACGGCGTTTTCAATTCCTCCGAGTAAATGCCGTACCCTGCCTTCGGCCCCCAGGCCGCGTAGACACCGATCGTGGCGGTGTACAGGATGTACCCGGCTAACGCGACGAGGAACGCGGTGTTTTTTGCCAATGATTGGAAATCGCGCTTCGTCGACGTTTTTGTCGGAGACGTCGAATCGTTGCGATCGTCGGAAGCGTCGGTCTCGACGTCCGCCCGTTCCCGTTCGACCACCTCTCTGTGAGGTCTTTTCCGTTTAACCGATTCATCAACGCCTTTCATAGGAATAGACCCCGACACCATGCAAAACACCACGACCGGTACCATCACACAACTCTCCAGACCGAACGCCCACCGCCATCCTAATTCCGATCCTCCGATTGCGCCTCCGAACATAACCCCGCCCGCCACGCCAAGCGGTATGCACAAATAAAACAGCGCCAGCCAGGTTGTCTTTTTATTCGAAGGGGCGTAGTCGTCGATGAAGGGGGCGGCTAAAGCGCAGAACGACGCTTCCCCGAGGCCGACGAAGACTCGGAACATGAAGAAGGCATAATAGTTTGAGGCCACCGCGCACCCCGCCGTCGCGACCATCCACCCCCCCAACCCGCATCCAATCAGCTTGAACGGGTTCCACGTCTTGGCCAACGCGCTGAACATCGGCGCGCCGGTTAACAGACCCAGCATGAACGCGGCTTGCAAGGCTCCATAAGAGGCGTAGGACACGTCGAAGTCGCCTTGAAGACCGTAGCCTTTGTTGTCATCAGACCTTGGGGCTCCGCTCACCGCGGCGCTGGACATGACGCCGCGGTCCACATACACGAGAAAACTCATCACGCAAAACAGGCCGAGCAAACGGGTGGGGGTGAACCATTTGGCGGTGTTCCCTTGGGGTTCGGTGGAGGCCATTGTCACGCCTGGAGTGGGCAAACCGGGGGACGCACGTCGACGATTTGTGTCCGCACCAAAGGCACCACCTTTGCTTCGTTGAAGAGTGCCTCGTCACCGCTCGTGCTAACCTCAGTTGCTAAATCTCACGAATAGAAAAACTCCTCTACCGCTTCGTCTCCGGTGCTTCGTACCCGGGGATGGTCAGGTCGGGCTTGTAGAAGTAGTGCACCACGCTCGCGCCGGCCAGCATAGATGTGAGCGCCACGCCGTACGCATGAAGCGGAAGCATGCGTGTGTGGGGGGTTGTGGGAGGAGGATGTTGAAAACTAAGGTGACGATGCATGCGAACTCAAAATCGAGATCCGAGTCCTTCAAGAGGCCGCGCGTGTTCCTCCCTCGATCACACCCCGCGATGCTGCGCAGCATCGCTTTGAGTTGTGTCGATCGAAGACAGAAACCCGGGGACGACGTGAACGGAGGCGAGCTTGAGGACGTTCTTGACGAGAGCGGACTCGACATGAAGGACGCCGATGGGTCACACGGCAGTGATGCGCAAAGGAAGTCCTCGACCAAACTCAACGTGAAGAACGTGATGAAAAGCCATCTGCAGGGCACGAAGCGGGTGCGGACGTGTTTGTTTTTAACCCCGGTGATCATGCTGCTGGTGATGTTCACGCGGCCGCTGTATGCGCCGTTGATTGACGTTTTCGGGCCGACGGAAGAGGAGTTAAGAGCACTCGTGTCGTCCGCAGCAGCGGCGGGCGCACGGGCGCGATTCGAGTGGAGGAGCGATTTCGGGACTGGTAGTGATAACGCAAACGTGGCGCGGCGGTTGCTGCGCGCGGCGCCGAGAGTGCAAGTCGCGGTGGAAAAACACGACGAAATTCGCTGGGATACGGAAGACACGCAGTGGACGGAAACGCAAGGGAGGCGACACGAAACAAGCGCCGAGGGTGGAGCAGAGAACACGAGACGATAGCAGTAGTAGAAGTAGAGCGATGAGAAAAGTATGATATTTTGGAACATGCTTTGAACCGTCGACCCTACGTCCCTATACGTCCATCCCTACACACGTCTACTTGGTGTTTTTAAACAAGCTCGGCGCGACGCACTTGTCGATGCACCCCCACATGTCGAAATATTGGCCCGTGCAGTGCGCCTCGCCGGTGGTATCTTTTTCCACACGCGAAACGCAAGCGTCGTACGCCGCGGCGAACTTGGCGCACTTCGGCTTGCACGCCTCTTCCAAATCAGGGCGGTGATCCACTGGGTCTTCTTCGTCCGACCTGTAAGGGGGGGGAAGGGGAGGTCAGATAAGGTGTGGGCGAGGAGGGGATGATGTGGGATGTGTTTTGTGACACGCCGCTGTCACCGAACTCGCGGCGGGAAAAGAACGAGGCGACCGCCGCGGTCTACACTCGCCGGGACAGTTTGTAGCCTGCAGATGTCACCGAGGATATTTCCACGCAGGCGCGGGCTCGCGGGTCGTGGTTCAAAAGCGGTGGCGGGCCGGGGGACGCGCGACGTGACGTGTCTTACAATTGACCAAACGTGTGTGGTGCGCTGTGACCGGCCACCAGCGGGTGGTCCGAACCACGCACGCCACGCGATCCATGGTCCGTGTGCCCGGACACTGCGCCCGATTGCCCTAACGAAAAATCAGCCGATCGATCGTTTGCCGTTGCCGCTTGTGCGCCGCGCGCGTGGTATTCCCTTCAGGGCAAGAAAACAAACGTGTCGAAACATGGGAGGGGAGACGCACATCTTGTCCAAACGGCGGTTCCGCGCGGTTGAGAGTGGCGCAAGGATGCAGAGCAAGTCAAACAGCTCTGACGAGACAAGTCTGAGTTGGCGAATTTTTGATTGAGTCTCCAAAATCGTTCTGTATGGGCAAACAGTATCAGAGGGACGTTGGTTCATTTTTCAACTTGCGTCGCGAACTCGAGATCTGCGTCTCGCATCGACCTCGTGCGTCAGTCAGCGTGACGCTGTTTGGCGACCACCTCGAGCCGTCGCACGGTTCGAGACCTTCCCTCGCGTCACACCGCGTCGGACACAAGTCGCGCACTCGACGGTCGAGTCGTTGGCGTAACCCGGAGCACATCTAGTTCCGTGTTTTTCACAGGAGCGAGTAGTTGGATCGTTTTCCCCCGCATCGCACGATGACGGAAACCACCGTTCGAGGGATCAAGGGGATGAAAACCGTGATGGACATGCCAGTCATGCAGGTAAGCTGGTGTTGCGTGTAGACTGTCACGAGGAAAATCGCACAGGAACGATCGCGATGGAGTCACATGGACCGCGCGAACAGACCAATCGATTGCCAAAACAAACCCTTATCGTAGCATCAGACTTCATTAATCAATTCTAACCTCTCCCAACCCCTTCATCTAATAGGACGGCCCCCCACCTGGCGGGTACCCTTCCGTGCGCTACGCCCGTCGTATTCCAAGCACCGGTCCTACGGGTTTGGCTTTTTTCGGTGCGTACCTCGGGGCGATGGTGTACGGATTCTACCAGGTAGGGCAAGGCAATCAGCGACGAAGAGGATTAAAAGAAGAGAAACTGCACGCCAGAGCGGTGTTAATACCGTTTCTGCAGGCGGAGGAGGATAGGAGATATTCGGCTGCAGTCCAGGAAAGAACGGCTACGGAAGATAAAATCATGCAAGGCGTCCCCGGGTGGAAAAGTGGCGACCAGGGCGCGATGTACAACACCACGTGGCTGCCGCCGCAAGCGACCTACGCGCCGAGGATGATTTAAACGATGAATCGAATCATGCCAAAGTTGTACCTTGTAATAAAGTGATGCTGTCTAGCTAGACTATAGACGGAGAAAGCAAAGACTATATACCCATACTCACACTGTTATGTCACACAAACTGCTATATCTTTTGCGCTTTTGTTTTTTGCGGCGCGACGATCCCGGCTTCGACACCAAGGAAGCCGTTCGCGTCGCCGGTTAACAACCCTTTGATTTCGAAAACGCGGTTCAACGGCGGGTCGTGTTTCGTGAATGGGTGCGTGTTTGGATTTGAATTGTCATCTCCAGCACCCTGCGCATCCTCCTCCTCGAGGCCCCAGCGTTTGTTGTCGGAAAAACGCGAGCGTCCACTGCGGCACTGCGACTTCAACGCGTCCAGGGGAACCGCTACCACACCGCGCATCGCTCGCGGGTCGGCGGTGGTGAAGTCGCCGAACAACGCGGCGAAGGATATACTGAGGGGGTCGGAGGTATCATGATCTACTTGTCGTGACTGTTTGCCTGTGCGTTTTGACTTGTCACTTGCCTCAGTACCTGTCAGGTCTTTTGGGTCCCATACTTCCAGCGCGAGCACCGGAGTTTTGCGCGTAGCGTCCACAATCGCGTCGGTAACTTCCGACGGTAACGATACTCTCGCCGCGCCCGACCCCTTGGAGCCGACGCCGTCGATTGATACCCGGGCGAGCTCACCACTGGGGAACGGGTGCCCGCCTTTCACGATGACCACCAGGGATTGGGTCTCGGCATCGCTGGACGTTTTATTTTCCTTCGTATTGCGACGATAACTCGAAGACGCGACACCTTGTATCCCGTCGAGCGCCCTTACCGATCCGTTGTGAAGCGTGAGTCTGATTTCCAGCCCCGGGTCGAAAGGCGGGCCGTCGTCGTCACCAAGCTGCGCATCCGTCAAGAGAGTCGCCTCGGCTTGCGCTAAAAAGTGCTCCGTCACTGCGTCGGAGGATACACCGTTTTCGTTTTTGGTTTCGTCCCGGTTTTGTACCGCAAGTTTCGTATCGTCTGTATCGTTCACTTCGAACCTGGCCAGCGCACTAAACAGGGCTTCCTCCGCGCACACTGCGGCGTCGTCCGCATCCGGTGATAGCCCGTCAGGGTCATCCGAAGTGCCGCCGAGCCACTCCGTCGCGGCTAAGCGTTCCGATATGGTGGTGTCGTCGCTTTGGACGCTCGTGACGCTCGTATCCACGGCTAACGTGTCGAAGTCGTTCGAGTCGATTGTCGCTGCGGACTTTACCCACGCGCGGTACCGAATCGATGTCGGCGAACGACAACCGATAGGGTGTTTACGTCGGTTTTGAGGGTGTTTACTAGTACGTGTATTGTGTTTCGAGCGTAGTCGCCTGGCGCTTTCAATTTCCTCGTCAATCATCGCCTCGGCGGAGACGCCATCGAACGCCAAAGCCTGGTCCATATCGTCGCGAAGAAGTTCCGCAGCTTTAAGGACGGAGAGCGGATTGGTAGGTGTGGAAGGCAGTGTACCTACATCCTTTGTTTTTTCAAAACCCTTCCGCACGCGTCGGGGAGAAAGATGAGAGGTTGTTCCACTTTGTCTTTGTTTGCGCCGAGTGACGTCGGGCGACTTCGCGGGTCTCCCAGCGTCGTTCGCGTCATCACCTCCTCCATCGCCGCCTTCCGACACCTCACCGCCGTCGGTCACATCGCAACCCTCACTCAACGGACCCTCACTCAAAGCATCCGCACACACCGCTTCGTTCAACTCGAACGAGCTGACTTGTTTCGGGTGAAAGTCTACTCGCAACGCGACGTGCACCGACCCGACGTTTGAACCGCCCCGCGTGCGCAATGGCTTGC
>MDSY01038501.1_pt1 | contig 24411 bp, 12 predicted proteins | sample 811131 | NCBI WGS metagenome assembly MDSY01 (sample SAMN05326643, study PRJNA326480) | marine metagenome | isolation source: seawater | place: Atlantic Ocean: South West | collected 2010
ACCCGTCGTTTTGCAAGCAAAAGCAAGAGAAAAAATGTAACACCCTTTCTCTCTGTCTGATATCAAAAAAAAAATTCCTTTCTTTACTTTTAAATCAGGACGCCACGCTTTTGCGCGCGCGCTCATCTCTCGTCTCTCTTTTGATAGAACTTTCCGAGAAAGAACAGACGAAGAACGTCGCACTGATCGCCAAGTGAAAGAGTCGCGTCTATTATTTTATCATCACAGTAAAAGAAGAAGAATTGAAATCAGAAGAGAGGACGGAGGCAAAAGAGAGAGTAAAATGAGGTACAGCCAAACGCACTCGCCGGAATCGCAATCTTTGATACTCAACAACAAGTACACGAGCTGGAGCGCTTACTTCGGCGTGGATGCGTTTTTAAACGCGGTGTGGCACAATGTTTTTAGCATGAGCGCTTTAGCTTCGTTGCTTTTCCTTTCCGTGACGATCGGAGCGATGTCTTTACCTCCACCAACACATTTCTACACGAAACACACCGGGGCAGCTGAAAACTCGTCTTCATCGTCGTCGTCGACGTCGACGACGAACAAACTTCTCACGACGTTCTTCTCTCTGAGACGAACCAATGTTGGCGGTAACAAGAAAGGAAATAAGATTAAGAATTACGTCGTGAACAACAACGATGATAACAAAAACAAAAACAAACAGGCAGAAGGAAAACTTGGGAACAGTTATCACATACCGAGTTCCTTATCGTATAAAGATATTTTGGATTCGCGAACGATGCTTCTTCCAGAACAACCGCGAATGCCAATGCACATACTAAGCTGGACGCCGCATTACGAGTTCACCATGTGGACTCTCAAACAAGTCGACGAGGAGTTGAATGTGGACGACAGATCATCGGGCGCGGTTGACTTTTTATACGCCGTCGCTTCGACTGAGTTTGCCGATAGATTCGACGCGTCGAATGCTGAGAACCAACCGTTCCATATGGGTTGGGCGACGCAAGACTACCCACAGAACCCGTGCGCTGGGTCGAGTAGCGGATGTGGCTCTATGCCGGCGCCAATATTCACCTTTGGAACGATACCGAAGGACCCAACAAAGATAGCTGGATTATTACAAGCGCCGACGTTGCCGCTCGCCCCGTGCATCGCGCACGCATATAACCCAGATAAATACGCTCAGTGCGACTGGTTTTCGTCACCATCGCAATGCTCGGAAGATAGAATGTACATCGAAACGTACGATAGCAACGCGGCAAGAATAGATAAGTACAACTCGCTCATTCCAAAATTGGTTTGGAGAGGATCAGATTGGCGATATCTTTCAGAGTACGAAAGTGTCGGAACTGGGAGTGGATTTGAGTTTTTGCACCAACTTGGGCTGTGCCACGCGAGTCGGTCTACAATCATAGATGCCGTGTTGCACTCGTCGCCGGCGAGCACGGTGGAAAAGCGAGTTCCACCGCGATTGTACGCCGCCGTACTCGGGTCGTTGAATCCGGAGAGTTTCGACATAAAGTTTACGGACAGAAACGAACACGCGCCGCAATCTTCCTGCATCGACGATAAATTCAATCTTTTCACCTCTGACGAGATGGACGCTTGCGATTACTCAAATTACAAGTATCTCGCGGACTTTGGAGGTGGAGGCGGTACTTCGTGGAAATCTACCCTTTGGTTTCTTGGCATGCCTGGCGTTCTGTTTCATCACGAAACGTCGATGCGAGATTCGTTCTACGACGACATTCAGCCGTGGGTGCATTATATTCCTCTCGACGAGGATCTTTCAAACTTAGAAGAACGGGTGAACTGGGCCAAGGAAAATCCGGACGAATGCGCGTCTATTTCCAAACGCGCGACGCAGTTTGCGAAGAAAATGATGAGCACGGATGGCTTAATAGAACACACGAAGAAGACGTTCGTGGAACCGTTTGGGAAATATATCGACGCGTACGAAATACTTGCCTCCGACCAGAAGGTTTCTACGGCAGACTTAAGTACAAAGTATTCTAGTGGTGGTTTAGAGACGGTGAAGTATGCGCCTAGTGAACCGGCATATTTAGGCAACGCGGAACGAGGAGAGTGAGTAAGAGAAGCAGAGGAATAAAAACGTACAGCAATTTTAAAAAAAAACATCTGAATATAATTATTACACGCGCTGGCCGGCACGCCTGGAATTTACTACAACGATCACTATTGGACTATTTCAAAATTGCTTTTGCTATCGGTGCTAATCCGCGCTTCAGATCTCCATCGAGAAACGGATCTGTGCGATCATCCTCGAGGAATCGAAACGCGTTTCTAAATTCATCCACGTTTGCATCGATGGGAGCATCCCAATGCGCCGGAACGATGCTCTTTATAGATTCTCCCCAACGTTCGCTCACGCGATCGACCCAATTACGAATTAATCTTGGGTTTTGCGCATACAGAAGCGTCCGAACGACCGGAGGTACGAGTAAACGATTCGATATGGACTCAAAATTCGTTTCCCATCCGTCGGTCCAAACGACTTCACTCGGCGACACCAATTCTTCGTGTTCTGGAAAGAAGAAAGATACGAGCAGCGCTGTTTTCTTCCAACCCGCGAGAACGTTTTCTGGCGTATCATCCGGTTGAGGATCTTTCGTCGATCGTTTCGAGACGAGGAGAAGTTTTTCTTTCGAAGATAAGACCGGTGGCGTCAAGGGAATCTTCGCGAGCGCGTCGGTGACAATCAACATGCCAGTTTTGACATCAAAAAATGCGCACTCCTTTATTTGAATATTTTTATTCGCGACGTTAAACGCACCAACATCGAGAGTCTCGTAGTTGATTTCGTCTTTCCACGCTGGCTGTTTCGTTGCCATTCGCGCTTCATCGTTGGATTCCGAGAGAACAAACACGTTTGATTCTGTGCCGTAGACGTACGCGTTGGAGACGTTCTCGACTGGGAACGAAAACTGGCCAGGAGCGACCCATATTTCAGCCTCGGGCCACCTTTCGTGAGCATCTCGGGCAAATATTTTGTGTTCTAAAGCATATGTCGGTACTATTATCGAAGCTACGCGAGCTGAAGAAGATGAAGAAGCGGACGATGACGATGGTGCATATTCACCTCCATCCGCGGCGCAAGATTCGACGAGTTGGAAAAATTCCTCAGTCGGCGCGAGCGGATTGTGCACCCACAAGTCGCCGGAAGATAAGCGAACGACAACGCACCGCAAAGGCGTTTCTAGAGGTCCTAACTCAATTGTCTGTTCCAAGGCCCAGCATCTGTCTTCTACCAACGTCGTCTTTATCGTTTTCTTCGTTCCTTCACCGAGAAAAGGCTTGAAAAGCGTCGGAAACCTTTGCGTGAAAGTTTGTTGTTGTTGTTGTTGTTGTTGTTGCTCTGCAAAAGCTGATATTTTATGTCCTGTTTGAAGAAACATGGCGTTGCTGTGAGCCAATAGCAGCGTCATCCACGACACGAAGTCTCTTCGCGACGAATTTTCGGCTTTGAGCACCTTCCTTCGCTCTCTTTGCCCTCTTCTGTTGTTGTTTTCAACTTTGTCCTCGTCTGTTTTCTTCGTCTTCTTCATCGTCTTCAACAGCATCGTCGTCGTCGTCTTTTTGTTCTGTGATTTTAAAGAAGGAGAAAAAGATGACGCATAAGGTGATACGAAATCACGCGCAGTCCGGGAGCGGTCACTCCCTGTGTTTAGGGAGGAGAAGGACACGAGCGAGGGTATGGACATCTCTGTTAAATCATTGGGTGTGGTGGTTGAGAAATAAGAAGAGAATTTTTGCCCGCGAAAATCGAAAAATGCAAAAATCCAAATTACTTCCCTCTCAATTCTTCACTTTTGCTTCTCTCTCTCTCTCTCTCTCGGTCGCGCGCGCGCGAAGTCTTGTCAGTCCTTTAAAAAAGAACGAAGAGGAAGAGAAAGATGGCTGATTTTCAATTCCTACTCCCAGATCGCCTGAAGTCTCGATTAGACCATAATCAGCAGCATCAGAGAAAGTCAGAGTCGTTCGAGCACCGGTTAGCAAAAGCTCAATTGAAGCGACAGGTAAAGAGTTCTTGAATTCATTCTTCTTCTTCTTCTTCTTCTTCTTCTTCTTCTTCTTCTTCTTCTTGGATAAAACACTAACGCTGTGCATTCATCTCTCTCATTCGTCCAGGCTTTTCTTGAATGGACGGTGCAAAAAGCGTCGAGCATGTCCTCGCCTCCTCGGCGAAGGAAGAAGAATTCCAATTCTAAGAATTTTCCTTCGCCTCCAATTGATGGAGGACGTCCAACATCGATGACAAGACAACTCGTGGATGAGAACGATGAAAATTTTTCGTCCACGCGTTATTCGCAAAAACCGAAAAGACGACTATTTTTTGACTCTAACGAATGGGAGGATGCACGTACCAACGTCGAGAAAGAAGAAAAAAACGCTAACATCGACAGCGAGGAGAGTGCTGCGCACAGAAATAAGTGTTTGGAGCAAAAACTCGCCCGCGCCGAGGCGTTGCATTCGCTCAGCGTTCAAAGTAAGCGCGAAAAAGCAAACGCGTTCAATTGCCGTCACGAAGACGTAGTAAAAGCGCAAAAGAACTTCAACAAGGAGAAAATATTGCAGAAGTCTCAAATGTTAGAAGAGAAGCTACGCAGCGCGGCTATGAAACGATCCTACGTGCTCTTTCGCAAAGGAATTCGCGCCAAGTGCGGAGTGCAACAATCTCCAGAAAAAGCTTTAGAGCGCTTACAACACCTCCACCGAGTCGAACGCGTTCAGAGACTCTGGAGAGTTTATACAGAGAGTCGATTGTCTACAGAAGCTTTGGGTAAAAGTATATCCGAGAAGTTATCGTTTGATATCGCGCAGAAAAGTTCGAACTACGACGAGTTCGTATCGTTGCTGCAAGATGCGAACGTGTTGGACGGAATGCGGCTCTGGTTGAAACGCTTAGATTCTCGATTAGACGCGCTCGGCGCGGAACAGAGCATTGCGACGCGATCACATCTTCGACTCCTGTTTCCTACGACCAAGAAGATCGCGTGTCATCATCAATGCCGCAATCCTCGTATCGATTCTTGGGGCGATTTTGTTATCCCAAGATTTCCAACTCGTATCCTCATGTGCGCTTATATGGTGTGCGCTCACCCAGAAATGGTAACGGGAGAATACGCCACGGAGGATGATGAACCGTACGAAGTACGAGAGCTTCGAAGCGCGTCCGCGCGTTTGGTGAAAGCCATCGATGCAACTATTGAATTTTCCTCTGAGCAGATCAAGAATGGCTCGAAAAACGCGCTCATGTTTAACGAACTAGTTGTGCAGTTTGCGCAAATCTGGGACGAATACGTTCGGGCCTTCAGCATCTGGAAAACGAACGACGCGACTGCGTTAGAAGCAGAGTTAGTCCGCATCGCCGTAGCTATGGAGGCATCCATGCTGAGAAAATGCGGAGAAGTTTCGTCACAAGCAAATGCAGAAGAGCCAATCGATGATATTCGCGCCATCCGCGAGCAAACGTGCTCTGATAGAGAGCTTTTGAGAACGAAAGTGAGAGAACTTAGCGGTGACGTTGGAGTTTTAAGATTTGACGACGCCATACGCGCGACTCGTGAGAGCGTAAGAGCTGAAAGACTGGCTGCGTTGGACTCGCTGGAGGAAACCAAAGATTCTTCGCTCCATGAATCCGAAGGACACGCCTCCGAAAAGAAGTTTGAAGAACGGCGCAAACAGCGCTTTCAGCATTCGCAACAATTATTGCGAGAGAAAGAAGAGGCGAAGAAAAATCTAGCGCAAAGAAAAAACGAGCGCTTACAGCGCATGTCAATAATGGCAGAATTACTCGCAGACATCACGTGGCTACCATTTCAGTTAGAAGACACCGTATTGGACCACAGCGCGAAGGATACAACCACAACAACCGTGTCATCAGTTGCTGGACTCGAGCATCGGGTACACATCCACGCGAAAAACGCGTTCTGGGACTTGATTCGAGAAACATTAGATTCTCCGGCGCTCGATGCGTCCAGCGGAGACAACATCGTGTCGGTGAACATTCGCGAGTTAGTCGCTCTCATTCACTCCCTCGTGCCGGAGTCCTGGAAGCGCAGCGATGTGACTACACAACGCGCGTTCGAATTGTTGAACGAACGAGAGCTTTCGCGAATAATTTTTGCGCAAAAGGATACAGCGCTCTTAAAATCACTTTTAAAGAGTACTCTGGACGCTTCGTTCGCGTTACTAGTCGCTCTCGGTAGCGATGCACGCGAACCGCATTCGAAAACAAAACGCGAATCTTTGTTGAGCGCGTTAGAAAACGCGTCGTATTCCGGGACGATAGTTCTTACGCTCCAATTTTTATGGGATATGGCCAACGAACTCAAAGAGGACATCTCCAGAGGGAAAACCATCGTCGCCGTTGAGAAACTGCGTCGTCTCTTGCGCGGGCCCGATAGCAATGCTGCTATATCTTGGATTCAAGATACGTTTAGTCAACTATACAACCTCGACGCGACTCCGTGTGATGAAGCCTTACCTAATACCAGGAAGTGGCTTTTCAAGAGTGCTTGCGAACTGGCGCCGTTGGTCGAATCCAGCGGTCTTGGTCGAGAAGTTTTGAAGAATCAACCGTCCGCGCCGAGCGCAAAGAACACTCATAACATTCCAGAGAGGATTTGCGCGGGATTGAAAGACACATCCGTCTATTCCAAGAAGGAACCGAGAGGAAGTCGCCCTGGAGAGGATGAAAGCGTTCCCGTAAACTGGACTGGGGTTCGAGCCAGTTCGTGCGAAGGTGTGGTTCGATTGATGTTTGTCGATCTCATTTGTCACCGAGATGAACACTCTGAGTTACCAGAAACGTTGCGTTTTGATGCGGCGCGAATCCATCGAGCGCAGGATTCATTCCAGCGCCTCCTGTTGTCGTGCGCTTGCCTCGCTTTGGTCGAACAGGTGCTCCCGGCGGGCGTCTCTGTCACGCCAGAGATGAAGCGTGATTTAAACAAACGCGTCTCCGCAATTCTGCGCGATGACGCGAGCAAACTCAAGGACGTCGCCACAGAAGTTGCTCGAACAGTTGGTTCTTCGCAAAGTACATCCACAATATCACTCGTCGAGCGTATGCTGCTGAAACTGATTGGCGAAGGCACCCGGGAAGAAAAGAACGCCCCGGTAAAATCATCTGATGATATTTCGAAGGCTTTGCTAAAAAACGTGCGGGAAGCGCTCGTTGCGAGAGTTCTCGGCGGTAAGAATGCACGTGAACCTATGATTTCTCGTTTGAACAACTGTCGATCGGGGATCGTCGCGGAAGAATTCGACGCTTTGGCTGTTCGTATCCACGCGCTCGCCCAGACCTCTTTCGTCATACACAAAAGCGCCGTGTACGACCCTCTTGTGCTCAAAGCGTACGAAACTTCGGAAGAACTGTAGCAGAAGTATATGGATATGTGCCCAGGGACGTATGGGTTATGTAGTGGTTTGTCTATGAATACAATTTTGAAATTTTAAGAGTAACATAATTGCGTTCATCTCTCCTCTTTCATCTTCTCATCAGGGTCCTGACAAACTTATGAAAGCTGTGATAGGAGTGATTTCAGTGACTTCTTTTCTCGAGTTTCGCGACACCTCATTTTACATTTCCACTCTGAGAAAGATGAAGTTATCGATACGCCCAAACTTAACATCCTCGCGCTCAGCCACGGGCGCTTTCTCCTCTTCTTCTTCTCAACCTTCCACGGGGAAACGGCTGAGAAGACCGACGGCGAAGATCTCTCTTTCTTCTTCTTCGCGTCGGCACTTACTTAAGCCTTGGACCTCATCATCATCGTCGTCGTCGTCATCAAATATCCACACCGCGAGGCGGAGATTTTCAATCTGTGCCGCGTATAATAATAATGATAACAACAAAAAGAAGAGTAGCGATTTCAGTAACTACGGAGAAGAAGATGACGATTTTGACGAACCAGTACCTGGACCAGGAGGCCGTATCGAGTCAGATGCCATCCAAAGAAACGTCAGAGATTCGGTGATTAACGCCATAGACCAAAGTCAAAACCGGAGAGTTACGGCCGGAGACGTCGCGTCTTCCTCAGGCATTCAACTCTTCGATGCCACGCAAGCGTTAACTGCTTTAGCTGCAGATACAAACGCATCTTTAGAGGTTACAAACGATGGCGACTTAGTGTACGCTTTTCCGAGCGGATATAAACAACTGTTGCAAGCGAAGTCGTTCAAGTTGAAAACGGAACCGACGGTGGATAAGGTGAAAGAATTTCTTTCTTATCTCGTGCGCGTGTCGTTCGGAACAACGCTCGTGGCATCTGTTGTTATTGTGTACACGACCATATTCGCGCTGTTGTCCTCGCAAAGAGACGACCGAAATGATCGAAGATCGAGCAGAGGTGGTGGCATGATGTTTTTTGGTCCTCGATTTTACCCGGGGGATATTTTCTGGTACCTCGATCCGTACTATTACCGTCGACCGTACCGGTTACGCGCGAAAGATGAGATGAACTTTTTCGAAGCGGTGTTTTCTTTTGTCTTCGGGGACGGTGACCCGAACAACGACTTTGAACGCGAACGCTGGGCGCTCATAGGACAAACCATCGCGAAAAATGAAGGGGTTGTCACGGGGGAACAGTTGGCACCGTTTTTAGACCGCGAAGGTTCCGCAGAACTCTCGGATGAATCGTTCGTATTACCAGTGTTAACTCGTTTCGAAGGTTCACCGGAAATGGACGATTCTGGGAATATTTTCTACAGATTTCCAGCTGCGCAAGTCACTGCTTTGGAAAAGAAACAACAAAATCGATTAAAACGTGATAGCGGTAGTAGTACAAATGGATTGGCGAAAGAGGAGCGTTGGTCGTTTTCTCTCGCTGATCCGAGCCAAAAATTCATGTCTGCAACACTCGGCGTCGCTAACTTCGTCGGCGTGATCTGGTTGAGTAGTTTGATGACGGATCCCCAAGTCCTCTATCGCAACGCTGAGTTGGTCCAATCAGTTGGTGGTTTTCTGCCGGCGTTGCAAGTGTACGCGGCGCTGTTCTTCGCCATTCCATTTTTGCGAAACTTTAGAATCGGAATGAAGAATAAGCAAATAGATCGACGAAATACCTTACGTTTGCAATCCCTGTTGCGTCTGGAGCGCCCGGACGAAAAGCTGCGCAGGAAACTGATGGAAGCGAAATCAAAGGCGGGCAGAAAATTCGTGTCGGAGAAGGATTCCATATTCTCATCGTCGGGGAAAGGCCAAAAAGACGGCTCGACATTCGAGTTGGAAGATTTCGATCGTCGCTTAAACAAGGAGAAGTAGTAGATTGATCTAAAGGTTGTATTTTTAATTGAAGTGAAGGAAAAAACGTATAGTAAATAACCCCGCGCTCGTTCGTCTTCTTCTTCTTTGCTTTTTGTTTGTAAATGGGGCAATTAGGAGAGAACCCTTTATGTGGTGCAGGAGTTTATATTTTAAAGCTACTTCCAACATGAATAACAAATATCATCATCGTGATGTTGATCTACTAACGCGTTCTATTCTTTCACTTCTAAACGGGTGTCAAGAGAGAGATCAAGTCTGGTCTCGGCGTCGTGCGCATGCCGACGATGATGATGAGAGGAATGAGGGCGTAATGAACGACTTCGGAGTTGGTGGAGACGTAGTTTACAACTTTCGCGATCGAAGCTCGAATACCGGCCATTATTACGTTTATTTATGCGTATCTTTTGGTGCGACGCGATCGATGCGTGTTTGTTTTAAGTGCTCCTCTCGACAAACTACTCTATTTGGTTCCTTTGTGAGTTGGCGTAAATGAGGAAGAAGAAGAGGGGGCTGGAATTCCCCTAATTTTTTTTTAAAGAAAGAGGAAATAAGGGGCAGGGGAGCCCCGAGATCTTTCCGCTTGTGATTTGTTTTCGTCCTCAAAAGGCAGAGAAGAACAAGAGGTTTAGAAGTTTTCCTGAAAAATTAAATCTATTGAATCATAAATTATTGTGCGCGCGGCGCACCTGTGTATATCTATTATCCCTCCTTGATACTATTTAAGAAGACGGACGACGATCGCGGAGAATAATAATACAGGTAATACAGAGCATCTCTTCTTCTTCTTGACTTCTTCTTCATTCTCTTCTCTTTCATACTTTATATGGGAGAACGAACGAAAAAAAATCGATCGCCCAAATTCGCAAATTCGCGACGCCACGACGACACAGAAGAGAAAGTTATTTTCGTTCTAATCAAATATTTTCTTTACAAAATCAATCGCAGAGAAGGAGAGATGCGCACGCCGCCGAAGAAGAGAAAGACACCGATAAAGGAGACTAAGTCGGTCTCTGTTTCTACGACGTCGACGCCCGTGAAAACCTCTCCTAAAGCGCGGAGAAATCTTAAACTTTCCGACGTCGAAGAAGAAGACGTCGCGATGCTGAAAGGGGAAAAAGGAAAAAAAACGCAAAAGAAGAAAATGATTGTCCCGCCGGCGAGTCCACCCGTGGAGAAGGCTGGGAGCACGAGAACGACGCCTAAACGCGCTGCCGCGACAGATGCGAGTAAGAAGTTTGAGCAGCAGCAGCGAAACGGCGGGTTCGAAAGCGACGACGATGTCGTTCTTGGAGATGATGATGATGAGGAGGAGGAGGACGACGGTTCGACAAAAATCTCTCGTGGCAAGAAGGTGGGCAAAAAGCAGACGCCGACGAAGAAGAAGAAGAAAAAGAAGAACGATGACTCGTCCGACGATGACTTCGACGAGGAAGATTTCGAAGACGAGTTGTTCACGAAGAAGAAGAGTCCGAGTAAGAATCTTACGCCAACGAAGAGACGACGCCCAGGGAAGTCAGATCCGCCGACGCCGCAGTCCAGGTACGTTTAGATTTTCGCGCGCACATTTTGGATTGTCTGTTTTTTCTTCGCAACGCGTTTATTTTACTCACTTTTATTCTCGGGGTGTGTTACTTGATTCTCACCGCATTTAAAATGTGTATTTTCTTATAACGTGATAAACAGGTCTCTCCATTCGCCATCCAAATCGGGAGGATCCTCGGGGATGAGCGCGTCGGAACGTCTCGTAGCGGCTGGCGAAGAGTTACCGGTGATTTCCGAGCCGGCGGCGATGTTTCACGATTTGGCGTCCAAAGTTCCAAAGTTGGAAAATTTTTTAAAGAAGATGAGTCATCGACCGTTGCGTGTCGCGACAATGTGTTCAGGTACTGAATCACCGCTGCTTGCGCTCGATAAAATCGCAGACGCTACGGAAAAGCTCTTTGGATCGAGATTGAACGTTGAGCACGTGTTCTCGTGCGAAATTGAGCCGTTCAAGCAGGCATACATCGAAAGGAATTTTTCGCCACCGATTCTGTTCAGAGATATTCGAGAATTGAAAGAGAAGCAAGCGTACACTGCTTACGGAGCCTTGATTGACGTTCCTGGCAATGTCGACATTCTTGTCGCCGGTACGTCATGCGTCGATTACTCGAATTTGAACAACGAGCAAAAGGGGTTGAACGAACAAGGTGAATCCGGTCAGACTTTTCGTGGAATGAAAGCGTGGATCATGCGTTGTAAGCCACCTGTGGTGATTCTCGAGAACGTGTGTGGAGCGCCGTGGCAACAAATCGTGGACGATTTTGCATCGTTCGGCTATACGGCTGATTTCCTTCGCCTCGATACGAAGCGATATTACATCCCGCACACGCGCACGCGCGTTTATCTGCTCGCTGTTCTTGGTGACGACGATGAAGGCGTGCTCGCTCAGTGGAAAGAAGTCGTCAAACAACTTGAACGACCATCGAGCTCAACTTTGGAAGCGTTCCTCTTTGATACGGACGATCCCAGGGTGAATAAAGGTCGACAAGACTTGGCGCTCCCGGGTGAAAAGAACACGCGCGCCGAGACTGATTGGGGTCGATGCCAAAGTCGACACATTCGCGCCCGAGTGGAAGAAAAACTTGGTCAGCAACGTCCATTCACTCATTGGGACGGTGGTTGTCAGCTGCCAGATTATGCGTGGAACGATTGGGGTAAGGCGCAAACGGATCGAGTCTTGGATTTGATGGATATCGATTACCTCCGTCTCGCGAGAGACGGCGTTGACGCCATGCACAAAACTCTGGTGTGGAACTTGAGTCAGAACGTAGATCGAACGACTGGTTCTGTCGCACCGGGTATTTGTCCGTGTTTGACGCCGTCCATGGTGCCTTTTGTTACGAACAGAGGTGGGCCTCTGGTCGGTATCGAGGCGTTGTCGTTACAAGGTATTCCCGTAGATGACTTGTTGTTAACGCGCGAAAATGAAAACCAAATGTCGGATTTGGCTGGGAACGCAATGACAACTACTGTCGTTGGCGTTTGCATGCTTTCCGCACTCACGCTCATGGTGGATAAGCTCGCCAATCACAAGGAGAACAATGAGTTTGCGAAGAAATTGTCCGCTTCGTCAAAGGAAGAAAAGTTGAAGATTACAAACGTCATCAGTAAGGCTGAACAAATCAGCAAAAACACCAAAGTTATTGGAGAAGATGCGTTGAAAGAAGAACTGTTGAACCTTGATGTCAAATCTGAAAAGAGTGTGTTGGCGTTGATGGAGTCAGCGCATCGATCTTCTCGATTGTGCGTGTGCGAAGCGCAAAGCGGACTGGCGAGTGAAATCGAACGATGCGCAAACTGTGATCACACGTGCTGCGTAAAGTGTAAGGGACGACCCACGCACACGTACGGAGCGTACAAGCCGACGCGCGTCGCACCGGATGTGTTTAGTGCAGAGTTGAAGCAGGCGTTGCCGATGACGGTGAAGTTTTCACAAAAATTCAATCTCGATAGGTACAAGTCAAATCTTTCCCTCACTTCCCCATCTGCTCCTAAATGGAAGGTTTGGATGGATGCTTTGAAAGCGGTTGAGAATGCCGAGTTTCTTTTCCGCGGTTTGCAGCGCGGAAACGTGTGGCGAATCCACTACGCTTGTCCGGGGGAGGATTTGATTAAACTCGAAGGTCGAATCGACGGGAAGGTGTGCGAATGGTTCATCATTTTTGAACCGTCGCCAAAGTCCGAGCAAAAGCCGGATGAGATATTTTCTCGACCGCTCGCGAGAATGATTTTGAGCAAAGAAAAAGCGAAGAATCTTTTGGACGGGAATTGGGAGTTATTCACTCCAGCGCCGGACGCGTTTACAGCCCAGATTATCGGAAAAGGCGCTTTGGTCGATTCCTGGCAAGTTACGCTCGGAATGGAGCACGGAAAAACAATTCTCAACACCGAAAACGATTGGCCGCTCAAGCGATTCAGCAGGTACCAGGTTATCGTCAAGGATGAGGACAAGAAACAGCTCGACCGGGACATCAGTGGCGATTACGCCTTGTACGATACTTGCGACGCAGCGCAAGCTTCGTTACATCGAAAGGTAAATGGAGAGGAAAAAGGAAAGCGCTCTCTCTATTTCTTTCTCGATCAAACTCGTAATAAAGGTGCGGCTCACGATACGTTTGTCTTCGCAGATAACCATCGTCGTTTAATGTTCGATGAGTTCCGCGTAGAGACATGCCACATTGACACCCAGGATGGCTTGGCCAAGGGGTGGCGTCCGAGCGAAGAAAAAGTGGGCACTATTGTCATCAAAATCCGTGGGAAATGGGAATCTCTGGACAAATCTGTGAAAATGGTTGCAATTGATACTTCGAAATCGTGCCTGAGCGTTCCTTCGCCGAAGACTTCGTTGTCTCAGGGCAACGAATCGTGCAACGCCGCGTTGGCTGTCGTCAAATGCTCGGTGCCGCTCGCTCAAGTGGACAAGGACGCTTGGCCTACGGGAGAGTTTGAGACTATCCGCTTAGATAAAAGTGCCGAGACGTTCAAGAGATTGCATTGGTTTACGTCGCGACTCGAAATACCAAAGTCGCTGCAGAGATGGAACGGTTTGGACTTGAAAGTACCAAACAAGCACTCGTCAGACAGATGCGATGAGTACATTTGTTCGAGGTGCGCTCCCGTTCCGCCAACTTTACGATGGAGTAGATTTTATGGTTCGAACAAAATTGAAGCTCGAGAGGATCCGCAACAAGCGGCGGAGTACGAGCAAGCGCTCAAGTGTCGACCGGCGCCGTTTATTGTACGTTGGAAACGCGAAGCCAATATGGGTAAGTTTCTCATTGCGATCAATCCGTCCACGTTAGTGCATCGTGCTTTGGCTCACTTGTCGCCAACAATGCACACCGCAGGTGCGACCGGCGAGCTGCTTAATACGTCGTGGAAGATTGTTTCTCACGACGAAAAATCTGTCGAGCAGTTGCCAAAGTCTTTTGAATTGAAATCGAACAGATTCAACGCTCCCGCATCGCAACCTCCGAAGTGGAGTAAAAAATATCCGCTCCGTCCCGAGCAACTGCGCTCTCTCGGCTGGATGATTGAACAAGAGACCACAAAGGAACCATTCATTGAATCCGAAGTCGCCGAGAGCTTGATTCCAAGACTTGGGTTGCGCATGGACGGTAAGGTTGAGGTGAAGAAAACAGTTCGAGGCGGTATCGTCGCCGATCAAGTCGGTTACGGGAAAACCGCGATTTCCATCGGTGCTATACTCGCAAATCAAATACCGTTTCCCTCAGAGAAGGAAAGTGCAGTTTTGAAACCCGTGCGAGCGATTCCAACTCGTGCAACGCTCGTTGTTGTGCCCTCACAGCTCATGCGGCAGTGGCCGCGAGAAGTTGAAAAATTTTCGGAAAAGGGTGCCTTGAAGACTGTCGTCGTAAAAACTGTTGCGGATATGACTGCGTTGACGGCGAAATGCGTCATGAACGCGGACGTGGTTATCGTAGCCACCTCTGTGTTCCGATCGAAGCTTTACTTTGATCGTCTCGCAAAACTTGCGGGGACTAAGACGATGCCGGATCCGAAGAGCGGCGCTCAAGGTCGTCACTTCACTTCTGACTATAATCTTGCTTTGAAAGGTTTGGGCGATCAAGTCGAGGCACTTACTGATCCAAAGCGCGGTGCGAAGTACGTTGCCGAGCACACGAAGAAGAATGTGAACGTTCTCGGTGAACTCACTTTGCAACCGAAGCGCTTGAAAGGCGCCAAGTTGGTTGCTGCCACGGTTGCTGCCGGTGGCGAGGGGTTCACGCACATCGAGGAGATGTTTGCCGCAAAAGAAAACGTATCTTCAAATCCGGTGCAGAAGCCTGTGGTGGAGAAGCCGATGAGTCCTTCGAGGAAGACGCCGATCAAGAAGAGCAAAGTTGCTACGCCGTCCAAGAAAAGTGCCGTTTCAGCGAGATCCACGCCCTTGAAAAAGCAAACAACTCCGAAGAAAGTCTCGAGTGCGATTCGATCGTTGCCGAGTTCTCGAGCTGGAACTCCACGTAAAGTGGTGGCTGCTACTCCTTCGAAACGAACTTCTGCGCGCAACACGCCTCGCAAAAATTATTACGAAGAGGACGATTTATCAGAAGACATGTTGCGTGATTCTGACGACGATTTTGCGTCCGAGGACATCAGTGATGACGAAGATGAGGATGCCTTTGACGTTGACGACGACGATGACGACTTCGATGACGAGAGACCGAAGCCTAAGAAGAAGAAAAAGAGTGGTGCGGCGAAGCGTAAACTGGCTCCCGGGGAAGAAAAGGATCACTGGGGACTCGAAACCGAAGCTGTTCAAGAAAATTGGCGTCGAATGACATCTGTCCCGTTTGAAATGTTTCACTGGAGACGGGCAATCATCGATGAGTTCACATACTTGAAAAATTCGGACAGAGCAGTCGTACTTGGTCTCAAGACGCAGTCGCGCTGGTGTTTGTCTGGTACTCCTCCCGTTGGCGATTTCGCAGACGTGAAAAGTACGGCGGCTTTACTTGGCGTTAATCTCGGAAGCGATGAAGTACCAAGGTACACAAAGTCCGAAATTACCAAAGCGGAATCATTTCAGTTCTTCAAGGAAAAGCCTTCGCAGCAATGGCATCGCAGACGCTGGTCGGTGGCTCAAACCTTCATGGATCGTTTCATGCGTCAAAATATCGCAGAGATTGACGAGATCAAGTACAAAGATACGAGACTCGACGTACAGTTACGCCCAGCGGAACGGGCGATTGCGCTCGAGCTCGATCACTATTTGCAGTCCATGGATATGAAAGCAAAGAAGAAAAAGCGAGGCGCTGGAGCTGATCGCGACTCGCGACTGGCTACTGTGCTAGGCTCCTCCGCGACGGCCGAAGAAGCCTTATTAAAGCGCGTCGCGTATTACGAACTCGATGAAGCGGATGGAACTGCCGTTCGAACATGCCAAGATATTGTGAACTTGCGCATAAAACAGCGAGATGCGTGTTTGGAGGAGATTGGCAAGGAGATTTGCACCGGGCGTATTCTACAAGACGAGTGTAAAACTTTGAGTAAAAAGATGGAGCAGGCTTACGAAGAAGGTGAAGACGAGTTCCACGCGTGGGAGCAAAATGTCTTTGATAAGACTGGTGGAGTAGATTACGTTGGTGATCCCGAGGCGCACAACATCTTGTCGAAGGTGTTGAGAGATAACGATCTCAAGGCAGCGAAAAAAGTGGAGACGAAGACGAACCCTCCGCAGTACAGTAAGATTGAACTCGTCATCAAAGGCAAGCTCACTACTGCAACGATTTTGGCATACCAGGGTCAGCACAGACAAAACGCTAAACTGGAGTATAAGAGCGCGTCTTCAGGTAAGATGCAGAGCACAGAAAAGAACTTGAAAAGAGTTGATTACAAAGTTATCAAGTTGGCACCTGAAAAGTCCAAGTCTGACTCGAGCGACAACGCTTCGAAAGTGAACACATCGAAGAAGGTCAAGAAAGAATCCAAGAACGACAAAGCCTGGGAACTGCGCGAGCACACGCATCAGTTGATTGCTTTACAGAAGGAACTCGTCGGTCGTGTCCGATCTTTGCGCTTCTTTCAATCAGTGCGCGACTTACAGGCGAAGGTTGCAACAGCCACCGTCAAATGCCAAGTCTGCTTGAAGGAAGTTAAGAAATCCAACACCAGCGTCTTATCGACGTGCGGTCACTTCGGATGCCTCGTGTGTCTCAGAGAGAATGCTTCCAAGCAAGCGTGCGGTGTTGCTGGTTGCAATTGCGCGCAGCGTGATTCATCGGTCGTTTCGGCAGATTCTCTCGGTACTGAACTTTCCATGCAAGGAAAGAAAGGGAAGGGCAGCGTATCTGTGATTGGTAAGCACGGCTCCAAACTCATCGATCTTGTCAATCACATCAACAACATTCCAAAAGAAGAGCGCATATTGGTATTCGTCCAATTTACAGACTTGATGGCGCAAGTCGCGAATGTTTTAAATGAGGCTGGAATCAAAACGCTGAAATTGAAAGGCTCGGTGCACCAACAAACTGGCGCGCTCGATGAATTTCAACAGGAAGACATGAAGAAAGGAAGTGCGCGCGTTCTTCTTCTGTTGGGACGCGATGAATCTGCATCGGGTGCGAACTTGACCACAGCGAATCACGCAATCTTTGTGCATCCGCTCCTGACTGCGACGAATTACGAATACGTCGCCAGTGAGACGCAAGCGATTGGACGCATTAGACGTTATGGTCAGTCGCGCGAGGTGAACACCTGGAGATTTATTGTAAAAGATTCAATAGACTCCGAAATTTACGAGGAGCGTACAAGGGAAGCTACTCAAGTATAAAATACTTCTGTGTATGATATATTGTGAAGATAAATTGATATGCATTATTACGAGAAAGCGGAAAAGAGTAAAAATAATAACGAGCGAGCATCTAAGCAACGCGCGCGAGCAAGAAAAAGAGAAGGAAAAGAGAGAAAGAGAGATATACTGGAGAATAAACACACGAGATTAAACTGTTTTTTAATTAACAACACGCAAATAAGAAACATCTTTCGTAAACACATCTATATAAGAAATATGCCGGCAATTTTTCTACCTTCTCGAATTCGGAACAATTCGTCTGTTACCGCTTGCCGAGCTTCCGCGACTGAGTCCCGGCCTTCCCCCCGGAAGTAATGCTTTCCTCGAAAATTTCACGTTTCCTTTCATGTCCTTTTCAACAACTTGCACTTCAATCTTCTCTCCTATAGTGAACACACCTTCCGCGACTTCCGTGCGCGTGTGAGCAAAATTCGAGACGTGCATCAATCCTTGATCACCGTTCGGTAACTCGAGTATCACGCCGAACGGTTTCTCTTCTACGACAACAGCCTCTACGTTCGTGCCAATTTCTATGAAGGAAGATCTTATGCTTTCGACAAAAGCAAAAGCTTTGTCGTGACTTTCCTTCGACTTTGCGAAAATTTCAACCTCTCCATCGTCATTCAATACCGCAACTTTCGCACCCGTGTCCTTCTCCAATCCCTTGATGACTGATCCGCCTGGTCCGATGAGTTTCCCGATGAGAGAAGGATGTATTTTCATGCGCGTAGATCGAGGCGCATTTACTTTCGACTCGGTATTCGGCGTTGAGATCGTCTTCTCCATAACGCCGATAACTTTGGCTCGACCAACGCTGGCTTTGTTCATGGCTTCAATTAAAATTTCCAATGGGATGCCTTTCGGCTTACAATCGAGTTGAATAGCCGTTATACCGCTCCTAGTCCCAGCAATTTTAAAATCCATATCACCTAATACGTCTTCCAAACCCATCAAATCTGTCATAATTTTGTATCGTGGAAGCTTGTCGCCGCTCGCGGAAGGAGCATCGGAGGTACTAGAAGATGATGATAGAGAAGGAGGTTCATCCATGACAAGTCCCACAGAAAGCGCACCAACGTGTTCTTTCAAGGGGACTCCAGCATCAAACAACGCCAAACTTCCGCTACAAACGGCCGCCATTGACGAAGAGCCGTTGCTTTCGAGTGTTTCTGCGTTTATTCGAACGGCGAACGGGAAAGTTGATGGATCCGGGAGGGCGGCCGCCAGTGCCTTTTCCGCCAACGCGCCGTGACCAACTTCTCTTCTCGAAACGCCACGAGGCGGACCGGACTCGTTTACAGAAAAACTAGGAAATGAATAGTGCAGCATTAAACGTTTGCTGGATGGTCCAACGAGACTGTCCAACTTTTGAGAGTCTGCTTCTGCACCGAGCGTAACGGCGGCTAACGCCTGCGTAGACCCTCTCTCAAACACAGATGATCCGTGAACGACGGACGGCAAAACACCTACTTCACCACGCAAGTCGCGAATATCATCCATACCTCTTCCATCCACTCGTATATCGTCTTCGAGTACCATTTCCCTCATAACGACGGAAGCATTGTAAAAAAAAGCGCCATCGACATCTCTCTCTGACCATTTCATTTCCTCCTCTCCGTACTCTGCAAGCATCTCGTGGTAAATCAAAGTCTTCAATTCCGCCATTTTTCTCCCACGTTCGTGTTTGTCCTGAATTTTCTCATCGTATAATCCTCGCAACCTTTCCTTACATCGCGCTAATACGTCTTTTCGTAACTCAGGTGATCTTCCTCCCACAGGTTCAGCGACTTCCTGTTTTGTTTTCGGCATTTTGTTATTTTCAATCGCTTTGAGATCTAATTTCTTTTTCAATTCTAACTGTGGTTCAATCAACGCCCTAGCGGCGTCATGCGCAGCGAGTAAAGCCCTCGCGACGTCTTTTTCGCTCACACCGGATTCATCGTTAGCGTGTGCTTCAATCATCAAAGCTCTGTCGTAGTTTCCTGCGTAGAAAAATACCAGCGAAGCTTCGTCGCACTCCTGAAACGTTGGGTTCACGCAAATTGACCCGCTTTTCATGACCGCGACTCTGCACGCACCGATTGGTCCATCCCACGGAATGGACGAAATCGTGAGCGCCGCAGAGCACGCGTTTACACATAGAACCGCGGGATCTTGATCTAAATCACTCGCTAAAACAATCGATTGAATCATAGTTTCTTGCGACCAGCCTTTCGGGAAGAGTGGACGCAACGTCCGATCGATGACTCGCATAGCGAGAATCTCCCGGTCTTTTGGCGCTCCTTCTCGTCTCGTAAACGTCGGTGGGATAGAACCTTTGGCGTACGCACGTTCGCGATAGTCTACGAGTAAAGGTACGAAGTCTTTACTCGGATCACCCTTCTCTCTCGACGCGACTGCGGTACACAGAACAACCGTATCACCCAAGTCGGCGACGACGGCGCCATCTGTGAGACGAGCGAGCGCGCCAGATTCAAATCCTACTTTGACGCTCACGTTTTGTTCGCCAACTTCGATGATTGTTTCTGCTCTCGTGGCACCGTCAAATCGAGTTCGTTCTTCTTCCTTTTCACTTTGAGAAAATGATGATGTAGAAAATGCACGTCGTCTGATTCTTCCTCTCCTATCATTACTGCTAGCACTATCATTATTGGCGGAGATTCCTCTGGCTTGGTGCATCATCGTCGTCATCATCGTTCTGTTCTTTTGTTCTTGCACCAATGTCTCACGAGTACCTGTACTTGTTGTTCTTCGAAAAACAAAATCTCTCAACATCAAAGGAGAAGAAGAAGAAGAGGAAGAAGACCATTCGGTAATACTATTGGTATCGTGCGTATTGCTGCTGCATCTGTTACTGCTGCTGCACCTGTTGTACGAGCTCGATCGACGCGTCGCGGCTCGAAGCATGTTTATGAAAAGAACACGACGGAAAATCGGCCCAATTTGCTTCCGCCGTCTTATTTGTGGTGAAAAGATATGAAAGATTTGAAATGTGCCACTTTTTTCGCGTACTCGTAAAGTCGTAAGAGTGTTGTGCTTTGCAATGGTGCAAAGTCGTGTGCGTATTTCTAGAATGATGGTATCAATATTGATTTGATACGCATTCTTTTCTACAATTAAAAGCATGAACGGACGAATGCTTTAGTTACGCAGAAGACCGTGAACTTTTTCTTGTGCATTAGGATTAGGTATGTATCGGAAACGACGAAATCATACCACCAATAATGAGAAGAACGCCGAAGAAGAAGAAGCAATGGACGCACTCGTCGCGTACAATAGATATCGCAACAGCGAGAATATCGTATTGATTGCGTTTTTATCTAGAGTTATGTTCATAGCTTTGATGTTTATCTGCGACGCGTTCGTATTCGATTACGATACTTCTTCTTCTCCTTCTTCCAACAAAAAGAGTGGTTCAACACTAACACGTGACGGGTTTTGTTCTCGCATGGAATCCATTGCGGTGTGGGATGGAGTTCACGTTTTGCGAATCGCAGAAGTGGGTGGTTATGAATACGAACATTCTCATGCTTTCTACCCGGCGTTGCCGTTTCTACTACGGTTCATTATTCGCGACAGCGAGATGACTACGTGCGTTTTAGCACGAACCGCGTTGGTTTTGAATGCCATGGTTTCTATCGCAACAGTAGTAATCATGGAGAAGCTCGCGTTCATCCTCTTGGCGAATCCGCATAAAGGAAAAACTCTAGATGTTAATTTCGCTGGAAAGTGTGCGTCTTTCTCGAGATCTGCAGCGTTACTGTATTGCTTTACTCCGGCTTTCATATTTCATCTCGCTCCGGGATATACGGAAGCGATATTTACTTTTTGCGCAACTTATGGCGCTCTCTTATTTGCAAGAGGTTCGATGTATGAATTCGATGGAGCACGTGCGACGACTGATTGGCGATTCGTTTTGAATAAAGTGACGAGCTATGTGTTCTTTGCTCTCGCGGCGAGTTTTCGTTCAAATGGTATTTTATTGGGTATCTATCCAGCCTGCGAAATTATATCGTTGTTGTTAGCAGTTAAACGTGAAAGAAAGTATTGGTTTAAGAGGCTGGTTTCGTTGCCTATACACGTCATCGGTGGTTTGTGTATCGCACTTCCAACCGTTTTGGTACAATATAACGCCTACTTGAGCTTTTGCGGGATCGATTCGGGATACGAGATTGGAGGAGGAGGAAGTGCCGTTGAAGCAGCGAAATCACGGCCGTGGTGCTCAAAATTTCCCCCGAGCGTGTACGCGTTCATCCAGTCGGAGTACTGGGACGTTGGTGTCCTCCAATCCTGGCGCGTTTCCCAAATGGGAAATATTCTTATTGCTTCTCCAGCATTGCTCGCTTCGATGTATTGTTTGAAAATGTATTCATTTATACGAAGAGATAGAGTATTGGTATCGCCTGTTGGAGCTCTAGCGGGAGATATTCTGTGGTTGATTAGTTGTGTATTGTGTGCAACCGTGACGCATATACAAATCTCGATGCGGTTTATGAGTGTGTTAGCCGCGCCATACGTGGCAATCGCTAGATTTGGCGGCGAAGAGAGCGAGAGAGGCAAATACTTACTCGCCTCATTCGTCGCCGGGTACGCACTCGTCGGAATGGTTTTGTTTAGCAACTTCTATCCGTGGACATAATTTGCGCGAATGAGTGCGGAAACAATGTAACAATATGTTAATTACCTAGTAGTATACGTAGAGAATGTGTTTTGGCTAACGGCTATGTGCTTGTTTTATTCATCTACTTTCAAACTCTCTTGCAGTTCCTTCAACGCCTGTTTTTTCTCTTCGATTTGTTGCTTCAGTATAAAGGCGATGGTTTCCCGCGCTTGCAGCGGCCGTATCGTGTTGAGCAAATGATGCAAGTTATTATACAGCAATGCAATTTCCTCTATGCGCTCGTTCGCTCGACTCGGAGCGTTTTGCAAATCGTTCGCGAGTGCCGCAAATCGTTCTAGAATCTCCCTATTAAGTTTTTGTATTTCTCCTTTAGCGTTTATGATTTTCTTCTTGTTGTTGTCGGTGTTTTGAGGGACAATCGTGTATAACTTTTGAAACGGGAAATCCGGATCGTCTATCAACAGTTCAGGCGCGAGCAACTTGGATGGATCCGCGTGCGTCGCGCCGAACGTTTCGTACGTTTCGCCTCGCTCTGGAAGTAATGGAGGTAACGGAGGAGTCTTTGTTTCTGTCTCATCTTTCTTGCCTCCCGATTGCCGGTAGAGTTTGTAAAATTCTGGCGGAGGCGGAAACGGAGATTTGGAAGAGACAGACGGCATTGCTATTATGGTATTGGCAGTATCTTCTTCCTTCTTCTTCTTCTTCTTCTTCTTCTTTCTAAAAAAGAAAGACTGCAAGTGAAGATTTTCCCGCGCAATTAGGGAGGTCGAAATGACGAATTTTTTGTCACTTTTCTCGTATTGGTTGTTTTGGATTTCAGTGCTGTACTATACCTACTAACAAACTTTCTGAAAGACATGAGTCGAAAGCTGAGTGGATGGGTAGACGAGGATGATTATTACGACGATTACGATGAAGATTACGACGATGATGAGTACTGCGACGATGATGAATATTACGAGAAAGGAGGCAAAGTTGGTAAAAGTGAGAAGGAGCAAGAACGAGTAACTGTATCCAAGCATCAAAGTGCAAAGGAGCAAGAACGAGTAACTGTTTTGAAATCGAAAGCACCGAAGCATCATCAGCATGCAGAAGAGAATGTATCGGCATCCTCGCTGGAGGAATTAGTCGCCTCAACTCTCGCGCTCACACCAGATATTAAAGATGGAGTTGAAATTTCTCTCAAATCATACATTCCAACTCTCGAGGAAAGAGAAGCATACGAGAATACGAGCAAACTTGATTTGTCTGTGGTTATTTTAGGACACGTAGACGCTGGGAAAAGCACTTTATGTGGTCGATTATTAGAAGCTTTGCACTCGCTAGACGCACGCACGCATCATAAGAACGCGAGGGAATCGAAAGCGGCTGGCAAAGCTTCGTTCGCGTACGCTTGGGCGTTGGACTCGCTACCCGAGGAACGCGCGAGAGGAGTGACCATAGACGTCGCGCGAACGCGCGTTAGGCTAGATGAAAGCGAAGATAGGTGGATTCAAATCAGCGATGCGCCTGGACATCGCGATTTCGTTCCGTCTGCGATCGCCGGTGCGTCGAGTGCGGATGTTGCACTCCTAGTAATAGATGGAGCCATCGGCGCCTTCGAGAAAGGCTTTAGCGAGAATGGGCAAACGAAAGAACACGCAATGATGGCGAAAGCTTTAGGAATTTCCAAAATGATAGTGGTCGTAAATAAACTCGATTCGTGCGCGTACGACGAGAGTCGATATGAGGAAGTGAAGAGTCGTGTTTTTGATTTCTTAACGAACGGAAATATCGGGTACGACGAGAAAGATGTTGCCGTCGTACCTGTGTCTGCGCTAGAAGGTTCGAACATAGTCTCGTCTAATCAGTTTGTTCAAGAATGCGCGCCTTGGTATGCAGGCAACGAATCTTTACTGGATATTCTTAAGAGTTCAAAGGCGTCTTCAAAAGGACAACCTGCACCTCTGCGTATGCCTGTTTTAGAAATCTTGACTGCTAGTGGGAACGCATCCTCGCACGCTTTAGGAAGTTGCGCGTTTACAGGAAAAATAGAATCTGGGAGTATCAGCGTTAGAGATAAAGTGTTTATATCGCCGGCGAATGTAGTGGCGACGGTCAAAAGGATAGAAAAAGGTTTGAATCAGCCGGTACAGTTCGCCTCGGTCGGCGCAGTTGTAGATGTTGGGTTGA
>MDSY01029388.1_pt1 | contig 24408 bp, 27 predicted proteins | sample 811131 | NCBI WGS metagenome assembly MDSY01 (sample SAMN05326643, study PRJNA326480) | marine metagenome | isolation source: seawater | place: Atlantic Ocean: South West | collected 2010
CAAAGTCCGTTTCGATTTATGTAATTTGATGTAATTTGATAAAAATTGATGTAATTTTAAAAACGGTGAAATTTACGAAAAAATATTGTATTTAAAAGATATTTATATAAATAGACATAACAAAATGGCTTTTCTTATGCTTTTCTCTTCTCTCTCTTATATTTTTTCGCCACCTATTCAGAAGTGTCGTCATCGGCCTGTAAAACTCATGGAAAGACAGTCTGATTTTGTGGGCGTTGTCGAACCTACCAATCCGTCATCTAGAATTTCTAACTCCTTCCCTGGTGGTAGATATCAAACCCCGATTGAATCTATTCTTGTACAAGGTGGATCACTTAGAACCTGGACTTACAGATCTCCAAAAGTTGAACAGGTTCAAGTAGTTCTTAGTAGCGAGGGTCGTCCAGTTGATGCAGATATTGAATTGTGGCACGGACCTGATAATACGCCATGTAAGATGCGTGTTTATGTAGAAAATGGAAGAACTCGACCTTTCTCTGCAGTAATTGAAACACCTAGAGGACCGAATACTGTCGCCGTTCGTAATATCGGACAAATAGAATTCCCTATTGCCGCTAACGTGGTTGCTGACGTGGTTGATATGCCATCTATTGATTGTGTACAATCTACGACGACTATCCAAGGAGGCGCTCTTCGAACATATCCATTTGATCCAAGGGTAGAAAGCGTTCAAGTTCTTCTTAAGACAGATGGTAGACCTCTTAATGCAAGGATAGAACTTCTTCAGGGTCCTAATAATAATAAGCAAGTAATTGAACTCTACACGGAAGATGGTTGTGATAGACCTTTCTTTTGTGTTCTAGAAACCCCCGGTTCTGGAAATGTGGTTCGCGTAGTTAATACTGCTCCGGTTGAGTTTCCCATGTCGGCATCTGTAGTTCCCGGGGCTATTAATAATGATCTAAGGACTGGACCAATTATGGGCGGGGATGTTATCATCGGAGGGGACGTGGGATGGTAAAAATAAATTTAAAAAATTACACAAAAAAACAATAATTAAGAAAAATTTAAATAAATAAATTGTGTATCATGATAGATCTATAACATTCATAGACTTGGACAACGCGTCCTCTACTCGGTAAATATACCCGGTCAAATCTCTTAGCCACGAAGTCTCTGAGGTTTGATGTCTGGACGAAGCGGGTGTTGAGGTGAAGACAAGAAACGACGGAAATAATCGAGCGGATGGATTGCCACAGGAAGCTCCCCAACGGTAACCTTCTCCTTTGACCGCAAGCGGTAAGGCGCGCGGTCCTCTCTCCTCCCCGACCTACAATAGTGCAATTCCATCTAAGACTCTAGCCCGGTCATTGCCTTTTTAAGGACCAGTTAGGTAAGATTAAGCTCTGCCTGATTGCGACTACGATTATTTTGTGAGCTCAACTGTTTCTTGAATTAACAGATCCTTAACCAAGAGTTTCCATAGGTGAGCCCCGACGGAAACGGTCTCCCGGCCAAGTAAATCAAATTGATTTACACACACTTAATCCTTAGGGATTACAAGGGGTGTGTAAAGAAATTCATAATGGCAACAGGAACAGACGACGACTATATTACCCCTCATCGCCAATTTGCAACCTACGAACCCGAGGATGATGCAAAACCTCCGCCTATTGTAAAGAAGCCAAACATGGAATGCTCTAAGGAACCTGTTAAGAGTTGGGCCGACTATACGGATGATGAACCTCTACCTGAAGTAATTTTTGGCAAAACCATGAAACCCATTGTAACTAAAAATCTATTGAAAGAATTTAATTCAACTGATGACAATTGGAGGCGCAATGAAAGTGAAGGATGGACTGTAGTAAATCGTAGTAAGTCTAAGTGGGGAAACTGGGATAAGAAGTCTAGTAAAATGTAAATCATGTAAAGATATCCAGTGAACTCTTCGGAGTTCTTAAGGCTGGGTAAAACAAATATGTCTGAACCCTTGTCTCCTCTTTTTTTGCCAAGGTCGCAAATTCTCCCTTTGGAGACGGATACTCCTCCTTCTCAAGAATCATCTGATTGTGATTCTCCTCCATTAGTTTCTGCATCCCCTTCCCCACTACCATCGCCTCCAAATGCGGGGAATCATAACATTACTCTAAATATCATAGAAGAAGTTATTGATTTAGCAGATAGGACTAACAATCTAAAAATGAAAGTCATAGATGCTTTTAAAGATATTAATTGTGATAACTGTCGTGCTTCTAGTCATGGGATTTGCAGAACTCATATGACTGGAAATGGTGTGTATAATATGCGCGCTAAACCAATTATTAGACCTCCAAATCCAAGCCCAGTAAAAGAAGAACCTATGGGTCAGATTTTGAGACAAGACATAGAAACACGTCATAGAGAAGCTGTTAGGTTTTCCGAGGCATTTATCAATAATCTCGGTGTGTAATAAATTAATATTTCCTTAAGGCTTTTAACAATTCTTAGGAGTTATTAAAAGTAGGTTTCATACACATAACTTCGGTTCATTTATTTTTAATTTAATAACTGGTGAATAACAATCTGAGTACAGTTTCTTAAATCCACCCTCTCTTATTATAAATATAGAAAGCGAAATAAAACACATAGTTGAAAAACCTAGAAGAGAACCACCTGCAAATCCTATCATAGGTTTTTTATCTTTGTAACCATCGTATACTACTAAGATGTATGTAGCACACACAGACACACCAAAAGACAATAAGAAAAAAATAGAAGCCCATACACCTTTACTATTTATATAAAACTTCTTAGAATAAATTGCATCAATGTTTCTATAATCTACAAGACAAACGGGGCATTTTATATTCCCAGTTTTATCTATTAATTCAATTTGACATTCTTTGTGAACATATCTATCTACACAATTACAATCAGATTTCCATGGTATAGGATCGTTACAAGTACAAATGTAACATTCTTTATCATCATTAACCATTTCTATATCAACCATCGAATACATAATATCTATATTTTTTTTATCTATATGTTAATTAATTATTATATATTACACGAGAGAAGAAAACCTAGATATTGTTTCGGTATCTACCTTAATATCTTGTGAGTTTTCTGTTGTTAAACTTTTTAGTTTTTGCTCTCTTGAATCTAATAACATAATAGCCATAGCTGAATAATTATGTAGATCAATAAGTGTATCTCTTAGACTTTCTGTTGGGATAAGTGTTATACTACTATTTGTAATAGTGCTAAGACGATTTAATTTATCTCCAATTCTTACAATAACTCCTATAGGTCCATATGTTTTATATGCATCCCCGTAATCGGTGTTCTTTTTTATAAATAAATCTAGACCTTCTTTTTGAACCTGTTTCATTTTATAAGCATCACTGATTTTAACTTTATATTCTTCATTATCACCAACAATAGACATAACAATAAAATTTAATGTATTGTTTTTTTAAATTAAATTATCATTTCTTTACTTTAGCAGGTTTCTTTTCCTTAGTGGGTTTCTTTGTTTTCTTTTCCTTGGTGGGTTTCTTTTCCTTGGCGGGTTTCTTTTCCTTGGCGGGTTTCTTTTCCTTGGCGGGTTTCTTTTCCTTGGTAGATTTTGTCTTAGGCAAAGATTTTTTAACTTTTGCCCATGCTTCCTTTAATGTTAATTTTTTCTCGGATCTTAATTTCATAACCCTCTTCAGTACTTCAGGGTCTCCTGGCATTTTATTTTAAACGAATGTTTTATTTTTATTAATTATACGAAGATGTATTCATTTAAAGACATCTTTGATATTAATTTATAACATGGGAAAGAAGGTTACAATTTCAGACCGTGAATATAGACTTCTTAAAAGGACTAATTCTGCCATTCAAAGAAATGTAAATTTTCTAGAAGCTGAAAATAAGAAGAATAAGTTCTATTATGATTGTCTATGGGAATCTTTTTGTGCTTCTTTGAATAGTAGGGATAATCTAAATAGAGAACTGAATAATATTCATCAGCAACTTTATGATGAGACTTATTGTAGCGGTTCTTTGCGTCATGAGTTGGATGAACTTAACAAGAAGTATACCAAGCTTATGGGTGAACATGAAGCGACTTTGTGTAAACTCGCTGACGTGCAAGATGGTGTAAAGAAAGAGGAAGAACAGGTAAAGCCTTGGTCTGGAAGAATTCTTTAATTCATTTAAAGAAATAAAAAATAATATGATGTAATAGTAATATTATGCAGATTTTTGTTAAGACTTTAACTGGTAAAACGGTTACATTAGAAGTTGAAGCGTCTGATACGGTAGAAAATATAAAAAGTAAAATTCAAGACAAAGAAGGAATACCACCCGATCAGCAAAGACTAATTTTTGCCGGTAAACAATTAGAAGATGGTAGAACCTTAAACGATTATAATATTCAGAAAGAATCTACATTACATCTAGTTCTTAGACTTCGCGGTGGGATATAAAACAATGTAATACATTCAATAAGATAAATTTATGGAGGTATAGCTCAGTTGGTTAGAGCATCGGTCTTATGAGCCGAAGGTCGCCGGTTCGAGCCCGGCTATCTCCATAAATTTATCAGAAAAATAGGGAAAGATTGCAAAAAAAAATACAGGGTAAAAAATTAATTTAAAATTATATCAGATAAGTAATCAGCTGACAACAATGGAGTGCTCTATTTGCTGCGAGAAGTTTAACAAATCAAATCATTTAAGGGTAGAGTGTAAGGGTTGCGATGGAATGGAAGTTGGTTGGGCATGCAGAACATGTTGTCAGACTTATATCATTACAAACCAAAAAGAAGCATCCTGTATGTTTTGTAAGTCTATATGGGATCGCGATTTCTGTAACAATAATCTAACTAAAAAGTGGGTGGGTAATCAATATAAAATACATCTTGAGAATATTCTTGTGGAACAACAAATTTCCCTGTTGCCATCTACACAACCTTATGCATTAGCTAGAAAGCGTCAAACAGAACTTTACAGGCAGATAGATTTAGCTAAGGAAGAAATCTCAAGGCTTAGTAATCTACTGAAAGAACAGCATGACATCGTAAAGACATACCAGCTTGAAATTGCGAGAATAAACAACGGAACTTCTACAAGCACTGAACATACTGAAACATCCTTTAGTTACAAATGTCCTATGGAAGAATGTAATGGGTTTCTGGATAGCAAGTTTGTCTGTGGAACATGTGAAAAGAAATTTTGTAAAGAATGTATGGAAGAGAAGAAACCCGATCACATCTGTAATGAAGAACTTAAAATGACTGTAAAGGCGCTTATGAAACAGTCAAAACCTTGTCCGGGTTGCGGCGAGAACATTTCTAAGATTGATGGGTGTGATCATATGTGGTGCGTGAAATGCCACAAACAGTTTTCATGGAGGACTGGTGCTATCCTCAATGGTCATAACCATAATCCAGAATACTTTAGGTATCTAAGAGAAACCGGACAGACTATCGCTCCTACTCCAGGTGGTAGAATTGAAAGGGTATGTGGCGTTGAAATCACGGATAGAACAATTTATGATATAGTTGTACAAGTTTTTCCAGATGCTATACTAAATCAATCTAACCGCGCAGGTGCATATGCATCTCCTATCGTCTTACTTTTTACTGGTATGTATAGAATGTATAGACACATTCAATGGGACATCCAAAGAAACGACAGATTTGCCGAAAACCGTCACGAACTAGATCTTAGAAAGGCAAGGGTAGATTTTCTATTGAACAGGATTGTAAAGGATGAGTGGAAGAGAATTATTCAGCAGCTTGACAAAAAAAGGTCTAAAGAGACTGCATACATCAATATTTGGAGACTTGCAGAAACTGTATTCGGATCAATGATTGAAAGAATAGTTGCATCATCAAATGCAGCTTTAGCTAGACGAGAAATGATTAAAGTCGCACAAGAAATCATGATTTTTAAACAATACATCAATACACAGTTTTTGAATTCCCGAAAGATTTATGGATCATCTTCTTGCCCTGGTATCAGTCATAATTGGAGAGACGCGGGAAATTACAAGGTATATATTAATGTACAAAAGGCTGAGGACGATAAAATTAGAAACGCAGGTGGAACTCTACCTAGGTATTATACGGATGAGTGGTACATTGAATGTCTTAGAACGGACTGGGAAAAACTTCTTAAACCCCCTCGTTAAGTGTTTTCTTGAAAGCAAATGAAAAGTTAAAAAAACTAGCATGCATTTCATCATGACTAAGTCTTTTTCCATCATATACATTATACCATTCGTGGAAATAATTCATGCGTACTAAATGTAGGTTGTATTCTTTGCATTTATTAATAAACGTTTCTTTGAAAACGAAGTATTCTGGAAGAGCTCCTCTGAATTCAAAATAAGTAGTTCTATTAGTATTTCCTGGCATAAGGTTGTAGTTATACATAGATTCGTCTATTTTTTGTATATTTAGAATACTCGTTGAAATGTTTCCATTTTTTTGAAGTTCTGAGTAAATTTGATCACCATCAGATGTTGTTCCGATAAAAAGACCTCCATTTTTTAATTTTTTAGAAATCATATTCAGTGTTATGTCTATGTCTTTTACAAAGTAGTGAAAAGAGAATTGACATGATACCACATCATAAACACAATTTCTATCTTTGACATTTAACTTATTTAGGACATCTGGGTCTGTAGCTGAGATAACCCAGAAATAACACCTTGGAACTTTCATTTGAGTCTTCATTAGATTGAATCTTTGAATTGCGCCATCAAATTGTTTTTTTTCGTGAATAGATTTTGCATTATTGTCTATCCCCGTTACATATGTGAAGTTATTCTTGACCCATTTGAAAATATCTCCGCCCCGACCAACCGCTACATCTAAAAGAGTATTTCCTTGTGTTTTAAGTTTAGCATCTGTAATTATTTGAAGCTTTATCCAATTGTGAAATTTCCTGAGATTATCGATGTCTGACATAGTGTATAGTTATGTCGTTTGATAATTAATTATGTATTTTATTCTTAAATGTTATATTTTTTAGCAATTTAACGTAATGTATTTAAAAAAATAATACATTACATATTATAATGGATCCTTCGGTAGATTTTATGCCATCTCAAAAAGAATTTGAAATTATCGTTGAAAAGATACAAAATTCTTCAAATAAAAGAAGACATTCTACTCTTATTCACGGACCTAGAGAAAAACCTTATCCTGGAGTTTTGCCATGCGATTATCATACCACGGAAGCAAAAAATTATAGGATGTTTTGCAATGATCACAAAAATTCCAATCTATGGTATGACAAATACGATGATTACGGTCGTAATATTTCTAAACAGGAACGTAGACAAGAACTAATTCCCTGGGTAAAGGTTACTTATAGAAAGGGAAAGCTTTACATACCGGTTGATAAGAAAAATGCTTTGAGGTCTTTGCGTTTGTTGTAATAAAAATAAAAATAAATATACATTATAACATAAAGAATGAGTGTTAGTAATGAGGAAAATTTTGCCTTAACCCAGGTTAAGATGGCTGGGATTAAAAAACAGCTTAATGCTGATTCGTGGAATGATGAATATGAAAATGTAATCACAGAGTGGGGTGAAAAGGCTTCGGGTCTCAGATTCATGCATGCAAATTCTTCTGGGTATTGGAGGGGCTTGTCCAATAAGTTAACTCTTTATAGTATTATTGCTACAACAATTGCATCGGCTGCATCTTTAGTTGCTGGTAGCATAGACGATGTAGATTCTAAGGATGCTGTGTTATTTGCAGCCGGCGGTGTTGGTCTATTTACTTCCTTTGTTCAGAGTTTAAAGAAATTCTATAATGCCGATGAGAAAGCGGCGGAGCATGGTTCTATTGCTAAACAGTTCGGTAGTTATTACAGATATGTATCCATTCAAATGGGTATGTCCAGAGAAGATCGTAGACCTTCGGATGAATTATTCGAGTGGGCTCTTAAGGACTACGAAAGACTTCAGCAAGAAGCTCTTCCACTCCGTGGTGCGGATATAGCTTTATACAAAAAGACATTTAAAAATTCTAAACAGGCTTCCCCTGATAATTGCAAGGCTGATTATGTAATCCCAATATACAATCGTATAAGTAAAATAGAAGAAAGCTGGAGAGATTGTGGCGATCCTTAAATTTATTACAAAAAAAATACATTATTAAAAAATAAATCCATATCAAAGTATACATCCCTTATGGAAGAAATATGCGCTGATATGAATTTATTAAAAGTTGAAGAACCAGAATATGACGAAAATACAATGAAAATGAAAGAAGACTTAGATACTTTTATGAGAGAAATAGTAAAATCAGGAACTTATGATGTAGACGTTTATGATTTATGTGTAAGTTGTGGTCATGATCTTACTTGGGACGTTCAATACACTGTCCGTGAAATAGACCTTCATTGGTTACAAACAGATGGGTTTGAATATTATCTTAAGACAATGCATCAATACATGTCATTAAATAACGACGAATCATATAACAAAGCTCTACAATTATTTCATAAATTACTTGAATTATTTACTCTAACATTGGAATAAATTAAATTAATGTATTTAAAAATTTAATACATAAATATTTACATGTCTATTAATCTAATAACAGGGTGTATGTTTTCGGGGAAAACAACAAGTTTAATAAAGATAGCTGAGAATTGTAAGAAAGATAATCATAAAGTGATTATTATCAATTACATATATGACACAAGGTATTCAGATTCTGATAAAATAACTACACATAACGGAATTTCAATGGATTGTAAAACATGTGGAAAAGACTTAATTGATATTCTTATTAAAAGCAGCGTTTTGACGGCCGATGTAATATGTATTAACGAAGGACAATTTTTTGATAATCTTGTAGAGTTTTGTAATATCTATGCTTCCTTAGGGAAAGAAATATATGTATGTGGATTAGATGGAGATTACTTAAAAAGACCTTTTGGGGAAATTTTAGATTTGATCCCTCATTGTGATACGGTTACAAAATTGAGCGCAGATTGTTCTTGTGGGAAACCTGCTAATTTCACAAAGAAAATAAAGAGTACCCCAGATTTGATACATATTGGTTCTTATGAAACTTACTCCCCTGTTTGTAGAAAGTGTTATGACAACTAAATTAATTTAAAAAAATAAATAATTATAATCTAATGGCAGCATCGGAGGCAAGGGTTATTGAATTGGAAAATAAATTAAATGAAATTATGAAAAAACTAGAAAGGATTGAAGAAGGTACTTCTAGGATGTCTAAGCATATTGAGTTCATCGAGGGTGTTTATGGAACAGTTAGTGCCCCAATGTTTTGGATATGTAGTAAAGTAAATAGACTAAGAGGTGAAATTAAAGACACAACTCCTCCGACACTTGAAAATGAAAATGAAAATGAAAATGAAAATGAAAATGAAAATGAACAAAATAAAGAAATTAATGTTTTAGAACAAGATTAATTACTAAAAAAAATACAACTTAAAATTAAATTGTATTATAATAATAGACTACAAGATTGTAATGAATATCAAACAGTTTCTAGTTTGCAAAATAAGCGATAGGTTTCCGATGGAGGTTAATCAAATTTTATGGGATAATGTAAAAAATACGGCTGCATCTCAAATAACTAGAATGTATTACTATAAGGTAGCTAAAAACAATGACATCTTTTTAGAATTAATGCGTATGGCTGATTATGATTTAGAAATTACAGAAGGTGGAGAAACTCAATTGTATCAACTACCTATTGATTGGGCGTCTGAAATACCCGATGATTTTTATGAAAACAATCCAAGTCAATATCCCCAGGAATGGAGTGTTGATCTAAAAACAACTGAAAAACAAAGAATCTCCAAATTTATAAAATATGCTAAAAAGAATATAACTTATAAATACATTCAAGAACCTGGTGTATGGTTGGATGCTATAAGGACTATTAGAGAAATATTTTTCATAATAGATTTCCCTCCGTCTACATGGAATCCGCCTGTTAATGATTCTTTTTGGCATGATCTTAAATACATTTTAGATAAGGTAAAATTTGAAAACTCTCAGTATCAACAGTGGATGATTCACGGAACCGGAGTAGCGTGGTGGGAATATTAAAATAATTGTAAATTCTTCTATTAACTTTAGGGTTAAAATAAATTAAATTAAAATATTTATTTAATATAAATGGCGAAAGATGACGATCAACAAACATTAATTATAGTTTTGGCTATGGGGGCGGCGGCCCTTTTCTTGTCTCGTTATTTAACTTCTAGTGAGAGTAGCGCCGCGCAGGAATATGTAGATGCTTTAGATGACAATAGTATACCAAGAGATAATTTAACGATGAATGTAGTTGTTAAAGATTTGTTAAGTAAGATAAGGGCTTTAGAAAAAGATAGGGAAGTTAATAAAGATAAGATAGCAGCTTTGCAGAGACAGGCTGCTATAGAAATTGAACAGTCTAAATTCTTAACTTCCAATGTATTGAAATCTGTATCTTAATGATAATGTTTTGTATTAAAATTATTTGTAAAATATTATTAAAAAATAAATATATTTATTAATAATAATTATGACAAAAGATATAGTCAAAGACCTTCTAGCCAAATCTAATGAAAATATAAGTAAAAATAGATCAGAAATTGTAGATAATTTAAAACAGATTAAAAAGATAAAAAGAGTCTCAAATAGACGTGCTTCATTCTTAAGTTTTGGAAACGATGAAAAACGAGTAGAGAAGATGGATGGCTGTGATGTTGAGTGTGAGATATGCGAAGTAGAAGGGATACCAGATGCTTGTTCTTATTGCGATGGTTGCTGGAGCTCAGGACACCGGTCGCCCCCGCCTCCGCCTCCGCCCCCGCCTCCGCCTCCGCCCGCGTCTACATCTTCATCCTCAAATGTACCCGGTGACACAATTAAACTTGGGGATGAATTAGTACTTGTAAATCAATGGAAGGGAGGAGGTAAATTTCCAAATGGAACAGCTTTAGGTGTATGGAGAGATCATGGTAGCGGTGATGCGCTTAAAGAAATTCATTCACTAAATCCAGCTAAACTCAGTGCTTGGAATTATAAAAGGGTAAAATTTAAGATAACTGGGACTGCTGGTAACTTCCCAGCAAATATTCATGTAGGACATGGAAACCCCGTTAAATACGGAGATACAATAAAATTTCAATCATTATACGAGACAGACGGTGCAAAGCAAATGCCTCTACAGGTACATTGTTGTCCTGGTGGTGATGTGTGGCATAATACGGCTTCGGTACCGAGTAATAGTTTAGCTGTAAATATAGCCACACATGCGCGTCGCGATAATATCGAGTCTCAGTGGAGAATCCTTCGTACAAATGGTACGGCTGGAAATCCAGACCCTGTTAAGTATGGTGATAATTTCGTATTACAGACTAAGTATACAAATGATGGTAACCAGTATATAATCACATGGGGATATGGTCATGGGATGGGAGGTGTTGCCGACGCCTCTGCGGGTGGTTATGGAGTAATTACAGCCCCAGGTCTTGATGAAGTAAGACATTTTAAAGCTTTTAAATATAGCGATTATTCGGCAGGAAATCACAACCCTAACTACTCGTCCAGCTCATCAGGTGGAGGTGGTGGAGGCAGTGACATGTCGGAGGCAGATTGTCAACGTGAGTGTAATATATGCAGAGATACTAATGGGGAGGTTGAGGACGCTTGTTATATTTGCGAGGACTGCTCAGGAGCGCCAGCGCCAGCGCCAGTGCCCCGTTCTAATAATCAACAAAACTCGGGAGGTGGGGGAGGTGGAAATTCCGAATCTCAGGCTCTTATTCAGTTTGCAAGAGATGTACTTACAAAAGCGGATGCTCAGAAAAAGGCTCTTGGTTGTACTGTAGCGGCGTCTGCTGCGAGAACTTGCACAAATGGACAACAGGGTCAGCCTAGATTTGATGCATGTCGTCACAGGACGAAGGTATGGGAGGATTTGAATAAAAATCCAATATTAAGACATTTTGTAAACGCATTCGATGAAAGTGTTATGACCGACTCAATAGTTTCTAAAGTTATGAGTAGTCCTGAGAACTTCTCACCCTGGTCCAGGAGTGAGTCTAGGAAGGTTGAACCCAGGGTAGAAAAATCGGATGGGTGGGATGGCTTACCCTGTGATTTAGCGTGCACTGTTTGCGACGATTTTCCCGAGGATGCGGTGTATGAATGTAATCAATGTTATAGCCCCTACTGCGGATGGAATCAGGATGTGCAGAAATTTGATTGGGAAATTAAACAAGATGAAGAAGCCGCCGCCACCGCCCGAGCCGCCGCCGGCGTGGCAGCCGCCGCGACGGGTGCTGGAGCCGCCGTCCCTGGTGGTATTGGTTGGTTAAAAATACCAACTACATCCACTAATTCCTTATACCACGACTGGGGTACTAACTCCGATGGCGAGCCTACCAGTTATTCAATCCCGTCAAAACCCGAAGGAGATTATACCATATATGGAAATGAACATCTTACTATGTTAATAGTGAGAAAATTCACTACAAGTGAATCTAAAAAGATATTTGATGCTATAGCAAACCAAGGGGTGAAGGGAGCTCTTACAAGAGGTGCAAAGGCCGTTGCCGGATATAATTTTATTTTTAGTAAAGAAGGTCATATATCTTTTATACCGTCCGACGGAGGTGCTCAGGTTACATATTTAAATCCTTTCATAAACCCATCAAATGAAACAGTTGCCAACCAGAAAGAAGCTGGTGGTAAGGCTAATATCGGTACAGATAGTGGGGGTAAATTAGAAATTAAAAAAGACTCGCGCGGAATTTATGACCAGACAAACACTATGGCATCAGCAAAGAAAAACTCCGTAAACGGAACTGGTAAATTTAGTGCCGCAATGGGTTATAGAAAAGGTATGGAACTTGTATACGCATTGGGTCCTAAAGTTGTTTTCAATAAAGCTTCAACTTACATTCTTTATACACCCGCGGATCAAGAGGTTTTATTAGGATCAGATAAAAGAGCTGCAGAAAATGCTGCAGGAGAAGCAAAGTATTATTTACTCTATAACCCCATCCATACTATCGAATTTAGAAGATTTTACCAATCTCTTATGCAGAGCAGCGCGACTTCAGGGGATGGTCCTTCGTATACTAAATTCCATTACGAACAGGGCATAACTCATGCCAAGGACCCCGCTGGATGTAGAAGTGTAATTCCAGTTCCTTCTATTAGTACTATATTTGCAAAATATTGTAATGCTTTTCAAGTTAAAGGACTTAAAACTAATTCAGCTTTTCATTACTTACATCATTATGCAGACCCTGTATGCCCTTATATTTTATCAGACGATAGCGCTTCCCAGGCATTTATGACAAATACTAATACAACACATGAAAGCACTAGAAATGATTATTATAAATTAACAGCAAATTCTAGTAACTATGGATCGTGGGATACTGGGAACACCGCATTTAGTAACTCCCGATCTAAACCAATATTCACAGCAGTTCATTGGGCTTGTCCTAAGCATGGTGTGAAAGGTGGCAATATAGAGGATAATATCCAAGGCTGGATTAAAAGCAATGGATGGTTAGGAAAAAACAGTCAATCTTTTATAAAAGACCTTATCATTAATGAAATAAATAATGGAGAGTGGTACCCGGAAAATTCGAACCCTTTAACAGTCAATCGCATCCCTGACAACGGTTCGGACCAACAAGATTCACCTAGTTGTTATACGGCATCAGCTGAATTTATATCCTGTTCAAACGTAGTTTATTCGGCTGGAAATATGACTGATAATCAGATACTTCAGCAAAATCAGTGTGGTATACCATCGCCTCCATCACCCGGTTCGGGAGGAGATGACGGAGATGGCGGAGGTGGCGGAGGTGGCGGAGGTGGCGGAGGTGGCGGAGGTGGCGGAGGGGGCGGAGGTGGCGGAGGTTCCCGTCCTAATGCTAATCATGAGTGTACCAGAGAGACGGTAGTTCCAGTTTGTAACAAATGGGGAAACCCTGGTGATGAGGCAGGTTGGATAACTCTCGATAACAATATGGAGGTACATACAGGGTGTTGTCAAGCTGAAAATGACATCATGGGTTTTGCTAAATGTTTACCACCTAATGGCGGTAAATGTGATGATGGTAGAGATGGGGGAAATATTATTGATGAGAATGGTAACATAGTCACTGACGAAGACGATGAGAATGAAGAAACAGTTGAAGAAAATAAATTTTTACTTACTACAGCACTTGAGAAATTATCTGAAAGGGTAACAAAAGCGTCAGATGTAGCATTGGCTTCTAAAATGGCGTATCCAACAGATTTCGCTATAGTAACAAAGTCTGATCAAATTATAGAAGAAGTAGAAAAACATCAGTTAGATATAAACAATATTCAAACTGATATAACTTCTTTGGATTTGTCAACTTCATTTGACGAGATTGACGGAAAAATTGCTACCTTAGCAGGTAAAATAAATACAACCGAAAGAATTTCACAAGAAGTGGTTATGATTATATCTAATAATTACATCGCAGGATTTCAGAAAATGTATGTGTTCGGTGGTATAGGATTACTAGTTTTACTAATTATTTTAATTGTGATTATGAAGAAAAAATAATAAACAAACGAAATAAATTAAAAATAATAATATAAAATATAAATAAAAGATGTCATCTGAAGAAGAAACACAAGCGAACGAAGAAGCAGTTTTTAATCTTCCTGGTGCGGAAGATAATGGCGCAGGCTGTCCCGCAATTCCTGAACAAGAAACTTATAACCCAGCAGACTCAATTGATAAACTTGAAGAAGCCGCTAAAGCTATGGGTATGGATGAAAAGTGTGTATCGGAAGCTAAAGCTATACAATCAGATCAGATGTCTACAACTAAAGCTAGCGCACAAGTTAGCACCCCGTTTGGTGGCGGTAGCGCTAGTTTTGAACAGAATGACACAAGTTCATATGTAGATAATACTTTAACAAAGGTGGGTTGCTCTCCTCTTTCCCTTGTTTCAAATCAGTTGAAATTAGAAGAGGTGGCTATGACATGTACTATGAATAGCACCGTAAGTAAGCAGGATGCTGAAGCTATTAGTAATGTTAGTTTAACAATAGCAACCGAACCCATCATAGATCCGACTGTTTTAGCTTCAATAGACAAAGGTCGCAAAGAAATCCAAGACCTAGTAGACGGATCCCAAGAGGCAGTAAACGCTTTGGTTGGAGACGACAGTCTAAATAAATCAATAGAGAGATTAACTGTGACGGCTAGGGATACAGAAATGTTCAAACTCGCAAAAGAGACCCTAGAGAAAATGTTTAAAGATAAAAAGGACTTAGTTGAACGAACACATAAAATGAATGTTAAAGCTTTAGAACATTATAATTATAATACTCCTGTAACAGCCAACCTCGAGGGAGTGAAAATTAACCAGAGGATTGATTCGGAAATGAGCATAAGTTCAACTCAAAATATAGATGATACTAGCAAAAATATAATGAAAGAAAGTATGAAGAGGTTATCAAGGGCAGTTGCACACGAAACATTGGCCAGTGAAGTAGGTCCAGGGGAAACCCTAGACGAGGCTAGATCTATGGTTAATGAACAGGTAGATGAAAGTTTTATAAAGAACGATACCAACATTAACAATTCTATTAGCGAGAATAAGATGAGCGTTGATAGCAATAATAATATTGTTTTAAGTGTAGTCGGTCCTATAAGAAATTCAGATATTTCTCAGGCTATTAGTTCTCAAGTTTCTCTAACAGTTCAGCAGCAGGTTAAAAAATCTGTAGAAATAGGAAAAACTGTAGCAACTAAGATTATTAATGAAACAGTTACAAAAACTCTTGATGAGAGAGTCAAGAAAGGTGTTGACGCCGTTGTAGAAGCGTCTGGAGATTCTCGTGCTAAGTTACAGGAGGCTATGAAGGCTGAAGATTTGGCTGACGTAATGAAAGCTCAGGGAGAAGGCGCTGCTGCTATGTGGGAGGGTGCTGGCACGGGCGTGGGAGGAGCAGCTGAAGGACTGGGAACAGGGATAGGAACTGCGGGTAAAGGACTTGGCGAAGGAGCTGCTTCGGCACTTAGTGCTCTCATGATACCCATTGCAGTAATTGGTGGTATTATTGTGCTCGTCATACTTTATATGATGTTTGGGGGAAAGAGTGCGCCTGCGGCTGCGCCTGCGGCGGCCGGTGGTAATTTAGCCGGTTTAATGGCTGCAGCTAAGTCAGCGGGCGGCGCAAATTTTGCCAAGTTGGCTGCAGCAGCAAAGGGGGCGGCTGCGGGTGCTAGGGGTGGAGTTTCTAAGTTTGGATTGCCGGTTATGTTGCTTGCAAGAATCCCGTGGAGAATGATTTTTGGCCTTATTATGCTTGTTTTATTTATTTTGTTTCTTATATTTTATGGATGGCCTTGGATGAAAAAACGAATGGAAGGTCGCGTACGTAATAATATAGTAATCCCTGCTCCTAGACAGGCGATGCCCCCTGTTAACACTCAATCTTTGAAGACTCCTTATAAAAGAGTAGAGCCTCGTAACTTTAAAGGTGATAGATCTGCCCGTAAAATTCCTTCATACAAGAAAATAAATCAGTCTCGTAATTTCCGTCGACCAACTCAAAAACAGCATGTGAATATGTATAACGCAGTGGATCCGGGTTTGAATATAACCACGGTTCATAACCCAAGTTACCACTTTCAAAACAAGGTAGATGATAAACCAGTTATGTATACTAAAATTTCTCGCGTATAAATAAACATAAAATTATTCTAAAATAAAATAATAAGATGGATAAGAATTTGTTTTTATCAATTATCATACCATTAATAACAATATTTATATTCGCTATAACTAAAATTGATGTTATCATAGATAATTTGGATAAAAAGGGGTGTTGTAGCTGTAGTTTAAAATTAAATTAAATTAAAAAACTGAATTTAATTAAATTAATTAAATGTATTGATTTATAGAAATGATACATTTAGTTATATAATATATGAAGGTGATTACTAGAAGTGGCGAGGAAGAAGATGTTAAATTCGATTTAATCACAAGTAAGATCTCAAAGCTTGCATCAGAATGTAATGATTACACAACACTTGGTATTCCATGGAAAAAACTAAATATAGACCCTGTATTTATAGCACAAAAAATCTGTAGCCTTATTTATAATGGAATTACTACTACACAACTTGATGATTTTTCGGCCAGTTTTTCTGCCACCCTTTTTAAAATTGAACCAGACTATTTGATTCTCGCTAGTAGAATTGCTATTAATAATCACCATAAAAATAATAAAATTACATTTACTGAATTGTCTAATAAATTATATGAAACAGGGATTCTTAGTGAAGAATATATTAATTATGTAAATGATGGAGACAATGGTAGTTTTTTCGAAGAGTGTATATTTGAGCAGAGAGATTATAATATATCCTATTTTGGTTTTAAATCCCTGGAAAAATCATATCTATTAAAAACAAAAGATGGTCACCAGGAAACCCCTCAGTATCTTTTTATGAGAGTAGCGATTGCTATCCATATGGGAAATAAAGATATGATTAAAAAGGTTTACAATTCTTTGAGTGAAAAGTATTATACACATGCTACCCCAACTCTTTTTAATGCAGGGACTAATTATCAACAATTGAGTTCATGTTTTCTTCTAGGTACAGACGATTCTGTAGAAGGTCTATATAAAACTGCCTCTGATATGGCTAAGATTTCTAAATGGGCTGGTGGTATCGGTGTTCATATTAGTAATGTGAGGGCTAAAGATTCTTATATTAATAAAACAGGTGGAAAGAGTAATGGTATTATGCCATTGCTTAAGGTATATAATGACATCTCTAGGCATATAAATCAAAGTGGAAAAAGAAATGGATCGTTTGCTGTATATATTGAACCATGGCATGCCGATATTTATGATTTTCTAGATGCTAAAAAGAATAACGGAGCCGAGGAAATGAGAGCTAGAGATCTTTTTTATGCTCTATGGATCCCTGATTTGTTTATGAAGAGGGTAGAAAACGATGAGATGTGGTCTCTCATGTGTCCTAATGAATGTAAGGGTCTTAATGATATTCATAGCGAGGAATTTGAACGGTTGTACATTGAGTACGAAACTAAGAATTTGTATCGTAAACAGATTAAAGCTAAGGAACTATGGGAAAGGATTATTAATACTCAGATTGAAACAGGTCTTCCTTACATCTTATACAAAGACGCTGTTAATAGAAAGTCAAATCAAAAAAATTATGGTATCATTAAGAGTAGTAATCTATGTACTGAAATCATGGAATATTCGGATTCAAATGAAACAGCAGTATGTAACCTAGCTAGTATTTGCCTCCCTAAATTTATTACAGAACCTACAGATTTGTATCCATATGGGGATGTAAATTACGAACTGTTGTATGAAAAAACTAAAGAAATAGTGATTAATCTTAATTGTATTATTAATGTTAATTCTTATCCTACTCCAGAATCAATGTTGTCTAATATGCGTCATAGACCGGTTGGGATAGGAGTTCAAGGTCTTGCAGATCTTTTTATGCTTCTTAAGATATCTTATGATTCTGAAGAAGCAAGAAGTATTAATAGAAAAATATTTGAATGTATTTATTACGCTTCCGTTGAACAATCAATGGAAATTTCAAAAAAGTTTGGACCATATGAATCTTTCGAAGGATCCCCTGCTAGTCAGGGAATATTGCAATTTGATATGTGGGATACTTTTGAGTATCCTTTTCTTTATACAATGGAAAAATGGAATTATCTAAAGGAACAGGTTAAAACACATGGAATCCGAAATAGTCTACTTGTAGCTCCTATGCCTACTGCATCAACAGCACAGATTATGGGCAATAACGAATCCTTTGAACCATATACTTCTAACTTGTATACAAGAGCGGTTCTTTCTGGGAATTATGTTATTGTCAATAATCATCTAATAGATGAACTGAAGAATAGGGGTTTATTTAGTAAAGAATTGGTTGAAAAGATAATGCTTAATAAAGGGTCTGTTCAAAACTTAAATTTACCGAATGACATCGAAAGAGTATACAAGACGTCTTGGGAACTTTCGCAGAAATCTATTATTCAGCTCGCCATCGATAGAGGACCTTTTATATGTCAGAGTCAGAGTCTTAATTTGTTTGTAAATCCACCAACACCAAAGGTTATTCATTCCATTCATTTCTTTGGCTGGAAAAACGGTCTTAAAACTGGTTCCTATTACATTAGGAGTAAATCTATTCTTGATAATCAGAATTTTTCAACAGATGTTAAAAATGAAAAAAAGGGAAACACTAACAGAAATACAGTTGAATGTTTAACGTGCAGTTCTTAAAAATCTTGCATAAAACAAACAGAATAGTATAAAGAGTATAAAAAATGCTAATCTATTAAAAAAAGTTCTCCAGGATGGTGCATAAGGTGTTTTTTTATCTATGAAATCTTTTTTAAACGTGTCTAATTTAGGAGAAACTTTATCTAGTTTATTATTTACATAATCATGAAAAACCCATGTCCATTTTATAAAAGAATCTCGGGTTTTTAATATTTTAGACCATTCAAAATCGCTGATCATATTTATATATTCTAAAGCGTCTCTAGAACATTTATCACATGGTAATATTTTAACATAATTTAATATAAAATTTTTATAAGATTTCTTATCTATACCATTAGGATCTGATGGGTAGCCAAACGCTGTTAAATGTAATGTATCCCAAAAAATAGGTCCCCAAACATTTGGATTTATATTTGTTTTACCAGAGAGTTCCATTTATTAATATAATATATTATAATTTAAATTGTTATTTAAAAGCGTGATTTATAATATATTAGGATGGAATTAAGTTCTAAATGGTCTCTTTATTTACATTATAAAGATTTAGGAAAACTTTATAATGATAACATCGAAAAGTTAATAGACATTTCTGATGTAGAAACATTCTGGAGAACATTTAATAATATCCCTAAAATATATGATATATTTTCAGACGGGATTAACATTAAAAAGATTAAGAGGGTAGATGCAACACCATGCGCATATTCTTTTTTTAGAGATGATATATTTCCATGTTGGGAACATTCTATGAATAGGAATGGTTTTGAATATTCTATAAAAAATGGTACAGATTTAAAAAAATTACATAATGAATGGATGGATTGTATATTACAATTGATAGGGAATAATGAGCCTATATTGTCTCATATAAACGGAATACGTGTAGTAGATTGTACAAAATATTATAGTGTGTTGTATAGAATGGAGATATGGGTAGATAACGAAAAATATAAACATGATATAGAAAAAATAATTAAGAAAGAATTTAATTTAGGAGAATATAAATTACTTTATAGATCTCATAAAAATATTAAAGAAACTATATAAAAGAAACATTTATACATTTATATTATATAATTTAATGGATCTTGAAGAAGAAATTAATGCAATTGATACACGTTTTGAAAGACTGGAAGAAATTTTAAGTAAAATGGAATTGCGAATTGAAAGTTTTGATTCGAGATTTGAAGAATTAGAAGAAAAACTGGAGGGTATAGAACTAAATATGTCACCTCTTTTAGATTTACTCAATACGCTGATTAAGAATAATATATCGGTTGATACAATAGAAGAAGAATCAAAAGAACCTGAACAGAAACCAGAATTAGCGTATCGAGTAAATGAAGACAATATTTACATCTATGGGACAAAAACATATGACAATCGAAATGCAATTAAGTCTGCATTTAAAAATGCAAGCTGGTCAAAAGAGAACAATGCTTGGACTTTTAAAGTTTTTGACAAGTATGAAGATAAACTAAAAGAATTTTTCCCTAACATTGTTAAGGGTCAATAGTAAAAACATTGATTTTAGACTTTCCTGTACCTACTTCAAAACCTTTAACCTTTCTAATTCGAGGATCTTTATGACAATAATAAAGCACGGTTCTCTTCTTTAGATTTAGTCTTTTAGATAGTGTCCTAATTGAAAGTTTTACTCCAGATGTATTTTCTAGGTACACATAGACAGGGTTCATAATGTAATGTAATGTAATAAGTTATAGAAATTATCTTTAAATTATTATATTATATAAATAATAAATAAATATGTTTAAGACGGCATCGTCTATGCTCACGGGTAAACAAGGGTGTCCACCGTGTGTTTGTAATAAACAGGCACAGCCAGTAAAAGCGCAGCCAGTAAAGGCTCAACCAGCAAAGGCTCAGCCAGCAAAGAAGAAGAAAACTCCCTGGTATGAACAAATAAACCAGAATGTAGACATTGGAGGGGGGTGGTTCGATTTTGGAAAACCTCCTAGGAAAAAAAGACCTAAAAATAAAAAGAAAACCCTAGGTCCAACTTTAAAACAGTTACAGACTTTAGCTAGACGTAATAAAGTTAGTATTTATAAGATGCGTAAAGATCGCAGAGGATATACTAAAAGGCCTTTAACAAAAAAAGCTCTTAAGGCTCGTTTGTCTAGAGCTAGAGTTTCATACAAGAATCTTAAGGCTCCTAGACATAGAATTAGACCTAGAACTGTAACAAGGAAGCGTTACATAAGTAGATCACCTGTTCGTACAATGATGTTAAACCCCAGACAGGGATGCCCCTTGGGTAAATATAAGGACCCTGTGACAGGTAGATGTAAAGAAATACCTAGATGGGAAGATCTTGATGAATTAGATTCTGTTAACTTTGACTGGAATTCTAACAGGACATTTGGTAACCGTCCTTTAAGTAAACAAATGTACGGTCGTAGTTGTTTTGGTGATATACCATGTGATTGCGGACTTTGAAAATATATTAATTAATTATAAAAAAAAATAAATTACTTATAATAAAATAAATATGGATCTTATTATTGATGGACTCGAATCTGTCCCAGGTGAGCTTGGGATGGAATTCGGTAAGAGAAAGTTAAAGATGACTAAATCAGCAATCGCGGCGCGTCGTGCTTACCGTCGCAGGACAAGGGGTTCTCCTAAGCGTAGACGTAAGTCGCCTGTTCGTAGACGTAAGTCACCCAAGCGTAGACGTTCGCCCGTTCGTCGTAGACGTTCGCGTTCGCCTGTTCGTAGACGAAGAACAAGTGTATCGCAGAGAACATACGGTAACGTTCCTCTAAGCATACAGGAGGACGACTCTGATCTTTCGGTATTCGGAGGACCTATGTATGATAGAATGATGAGTAGAGCGAGAAGTTTTAAAACTGGTATCTATAACCGTGCTAAACGTCTAGGGGGTAGATTATCCCCTCTAAGGAGCAGACTATCACCAAGGAGATCGAGATATGGTAGAAGACTAAAGATGACCAAGTCGGCTATCGCTGCTCGCCGCGCTTACCGTCGTAGAACTTCTCCTCGCAGACGCAGACGTTCGCCAATTCGTCGCAGACGTTCGCCAATTCGCAGACGCAGAGTTAGCCCGCGTCGCGGAAGAAAGATGTCCAAGAGAACCATTTACGCTAATGCTAAGAAAGCTATGAGACTTCACCACAGGACTGGTATATCTCTAAAGGCCGCCTGGAGAAAGGTTCTAGGTAACAAGAGATCTAGATTCGGTGAAGATTTTGAAGACATTCTAGGTCTATCTGAGTTTGGTATGGCCACTGTCTGCAGACCTGGTTACTCGCCCAATCGTAGATGGAGAGCTGGCAAGGGCCGTGGTCAGAAAAGATGTGTAAAAGACAAGACTAAGAAGATTACACTAAGTGAGCTACAGGCTATTGCTCGTAAGAACGGTGTTGAAATTTACAAGGCGCGTAAGGGCGGCGGCGGTTACACTAAGACACCAGTAACCGCTAAGGCTCTTAAGGCTAGACTCTCCAGAGCCAAAGTTTCTTACAACTACGGTCGTAAGGGTCCTGGTATCTCGTATGTCTAAATGAAATAAATTAAATTAAATAATTTATGTATTATATAAAATAAATTAAATTAAAAACATATTTTATATAATAGTACATTATATATGGAACCTCTTCTCGCCGAAACTTCTAATAGATATGTTTTATATCCAATTGTATGGACTGATGTATGGAATGAATATAAAAAACACCAACAAGCTTTTTGGACGGCGGAGGAGATTGATTTCTCAGCGGATATACCCGACTGGGAAAAACTATCTGACGATGAAAAATTCTTTATATCAAATGTACTGTCTTTTTTTGCGGGTTCTGATGGAATTATATTCGAGAACATATCTATAAATTTCATAGAAGAAATTAAGGTACCCGAAATTAGAGCTTATTATGGATGGCAGGCTGCCATGGAAACAATTCATTCAGAGACTTATGCTCTTATGATTGATACATACATTTCAGATCATCAAGAAAAGCTTAGACTTCTAAATGGTATTAAAGAAGTATCTGGTGTAAAGAAAAAGGCTGATTGGGCTCAAAAGTGGCTAAACAGTGAGATCCCCTTTTCTAAGAGACTTGTTGCATTTACTATTGTTGAAGGTCTTTTCTTTGCCGGTTCTTTCTGTGCTATATTTTGGCTTAAGTATGTAAAGGGTCTTATGACAAAGGCTCTTGGGAAAAGCAATGAACTTATTGCCCGCGATGAATCTCTACACGCAGATTTTGGTGTACTTTTGTACAGTTACATAGAAAATAAATTGTCTGTTGATGAAATTAATGAAATGTTTACAACAGCGGTAGACATCGAAAAGGAGTTCATTTGCGATTCGTTTTCATGTGATCTTATTGGTATGAATGCCAGTTCCATGAAGACTTACATCGAGTTTCAGGCTGATCGTCTTATTCAAAAGATGGGTTATCCAAAGATATATAACGTTAAGTGTCCATTTGAGTTTATGGACACGATTTCACTGGATGGCAAGAGTAATTTCTTTGAACAGCGTGTTACTGATTACAATCGCCCCGAACAAATCACGGATAAGGAACTAGAAATCCTTGACGATTTCTAATGAGAATGCTAAATGAAACTTTGTATATAATAAAAATGAAAATGACATTACATCACTTTTTTGGCAATTTCATTTTTATTTTTTGAAATGTTCACAGGTTATTAATGACCAACGAGCCTATGTGTCCCGAGAGCCGCCGACAGCGCGACCATATCTAACTTGTTATCTAAAGTCGTGCGCAAAGAGCTCATTAAATTACCTTTCTTAAAAGCCTTGATGTCATCTTCTACGGCTTTTACTTTTGATTGTAGATCTTTAATTTGTTGATAATACCAGCCTGTGTGTTCCTTATTAGTTTTGTCGGATCCACCCATTAGTAATTTAGAGATTACACCATTATCACCAGTCTTTGTGTATCCCCCGTAGTTATTCATGTTGTCACCTAATAAGTTCTTTAATGCGTCCTTAATTAATATATCTTCGGTTGTAAAATTCTGATTAATACCTGCTAGACTCTTCTTAACAAACGATATCTCTCCAGTGCCCTGATCTACAATCATTAATTTCTGATTTGCTGCACTACGACCGCCTGTTGC
>MDSY01098722.1_pt1 | contig 24403 bp, 11 predicted proteins | sample 811131 | NCBI WGS metagenome assembly MDSY01 (sample SAMN05326643, study PRJNA326480) | marine metagenome | isolation source: seawater | place: Atlantic Ocean: South West | collected 2010
AGCCGTCCTTCGTCGCACCAGCCGCTTGTTTGGGTTTAGCTGGACTAGATTTGTTTTTCGGTTGCTTTCCCACGAAACCGGAAGACGTGGTTGGCGCCCACACGTCGCCTTGTGACTTTGAAGGTTGCGCGTACCCGCCCCCAGAACCGGCGCCTGGCTTGGGGCCCCAGTACCCTTGAGGGCGGCCTGTGGTGAGGGCGCCATAGCCGGTCACTGGGGCAGCGCTTTGGGTTGTGCGATGCCCGCCGCCGCCGCCGGGCGCGAAGGAAGGATTGCCGGACAAAAGCAAGGGGTTGGCACCACCGGCTTTGGCCAGAGCAGCATTTGTACCCGATGAGTGCCAGGACGGGGGTTGCCCCGTACCGCCAGCGGACGTGGGTCGTCCTTTAGAGAAGGCGCCCATCGTCGTCGTAGATGCGCGTGGACCTCTGATTCAATGGCCGCGAGATCCGTGGTTTTCGTCTAAAAAATTAACCCGAGATTCCGGGGTCGGCACAAACTTGACAAACTGGCACGTTGAGAAGAACTTCATCCATCAGCGCGTCCGGAGATCACCTCAGAGTTCCACGGCGCCGCGAACTTTCGCCCGTGGTACATGCGGAGCAGGAACGGTTCGGGCGGTCGTTACTCCGAGCACCTCAACCACAGCGAGGCGGACGAGGTGATGCACGCGGCTGGTTCAAGGGCGGGAAGTTTCACGATGGGCCCGGGCGGCAACAACGGGTATCAACGTTTCGATCGCGCGAACGCGTACGCGGAGGACATCGCGCACGGCGAGCGAAGAACGTTGCAGTGCGCGGGCAGTGCGTTGTTCACCGGTGTGGTGTTGCTGCTATGGGGCTTCATGTCCATGTACAGTTCGGACTACACGGCTGTGAAAATGAAAGCGGTGGGTGGGTACGACGAGATTGTGGATCGATGGACGGATGTGTATTCTGAAGATTTTTCGGCCACGCGATTCGACGTCGCGATTGGTGACGCCGCGGTGACAACAACGCAGACGCACGAAATCACACCGATAGACCACGCTAGTGGCAAGGTACACGACTACTACCCGACCGCGTTTGAGATTGCGAGTCTGTTGGAACAAATCGCGATTCCGAATTTGAGGGCGAACGAAACGATGGATTTGCCGGTGGATGGATGGGGAGACGCTGCTGAGAACAGCGACAGCGAACACACCACGCCTGTTTTGACCTCTGAGCAGGAAGTTGCGGTTTTCGAGTACCTCAGCACACCCAGGGAGGTTACCGTGAGGGCTTATAGTACACCTGTGACCCCGGCTGATTCGAGTGACGATGCATCAGACGCCGAATCCTCATCTGAAACCTTCGACTCAATTTCCCTCGGCGAACGAGCGTTGGTAACCAAAACGGAACGTCGCTCGAACGGGTGGAAGCCCTGTAAGTACCAGCACGGAGGGTACTTTCGGGCGGGGATGTGCACCACGTACACGGTGCTCGACACGTTGTGCGTCAAGGTTTCGAAAAAATCCGAACAAAATTGGATCGCGAACGTCACGTACGGCGGCCCGGGGTGCGACAATAAGCGGGATTGGGAAATCGAGAGTAGAAAAATGACCAGGGCGCCCGTGAACGCGGGTGACCCGAATCTCGCGACGGTCCGGCATCTCGGCGCCGGGCGGGTAATAATCCGCTCAGCGTTCGACCCGTTAATCGCCGCGCGGAACATCACCGACGGGAGCATGTTTTTCGCGGAAAAGCAAGCCGGTCAATCCGCCGCCGCCGTGGTGTTGCTCTGCGTCGGCGGCGCGTGTTTGGTGCCAGGGGTAGTGCTGGGGTTGCCCTTCCTGTCACGAATGTGGAGGGGACGGGAAATGATAAGAAAAACGCGTTCCGCGCGAAGAGGAACCACCGGGCGGAATACACACGAAGAAGAGTTTGACGATATACTTTGACGGGTGTGATTGTATCAAAATTAATCCTCTGTAACCGAAATTAATCCTCCTGCTAAGTAACCGAGCGCCTCCGCGTCCATCGCCGTGGTGTGATTCCACGGACAGCCGTTGTCGCGCACCCACCGCAGCACCTCCAGTTGCTCGCCCCTCACCGCCTCCGCGCAAGTCCCCTCGTCCCACGGGCATCCCTTTGCGCGCGCCCACTGGAGCATCTCCAGGTCTCCAAGATACGCCGCAATCTCGCATGTTTCCTTGTCCCAAAGACAACCGTTTTCGTGTGCCCACTGCAGGATGTGAAGATGGCTGTTCCTTGCCGCCGCTGAGCACGTCGATGAGTTCCACACGCAGCCGTTCGCGCGCGCCCACTGTAACACCTCGAGGTGCCCGCCACCTGCCGCGTTCGCGCACGTGAAAACATCCCACGGGCAGTCGTTAAAGCGCGCCCACTTCAGCATCTCGAAGTGTCCACCCCCCGCCGCGTTCGAGCACGAACTTGCTTCCCACGGACAACCATTCTCGTGCGCCCACTTCAGTATTTCAAAGTCCCCAATGGTCGCCGCAGCCGCGCACGTGTCCGCGTTCCACGGTGCACCGTTCTCGCGCGCCCACTTCAGCACCTCGAGGTGCCCTCGCTGCGCCGCGGGGCCTCCCGCCGCGCACGCGCACGTGTACGTGTCCCAAGGGCAGCCGTTCTCGCGCGCCCACTTTAGCACCTCGAGGTGCCCTTGCTCCGCCGCGTTTGAGCACGTCCACTCGTCCATGTGACAGTCATTTTCGTGCAACCACTTCAGTGTTTCGAGCTGACCCCCTCTCGCCGCACATGCGCACGCATTGGCATCCCAAGGACAGCCGTTCGCACGCGCCCACTTCAGAACCCCGAGGTGCCCGCCGCCCGCCGCCGCGATGCAAGTGGCTTTGTCCCACGGTGTGCCGTCCGCACGCAGCCGCTTCAACTCCTCGAGCTGTCCAGTCTTCGCCGCTGCCTCGCAGAGCACTTCTTGACGCGACAGAAAACCTCGACGTTCCAGTTGCCGCAAAGTGCTTAAGCACCCGAGCTTCGCGGCATCCATTTCATACATCGGTTCCAACTTACGTCCCGTCGCCCCCACCGCGTCGCGCATCGTACGACTCACCAATCGCAGCCGTGCGAGATCGATGGGATCCGGCAGGTTAGCCGAACCAAGGATGTACTGAACAACAACGTCGTGGAGAATCCCGCGGATTGCTTCTTTCGGACGGACCATCGCCACGGCATCTCTCGTCGCGCGACTAACCGCGCGCAACCTCGCGAGATCACCGACATCTAGAATATCCAAATCGAAGATCCGCTCGACGAGGAGATCGAGGGAAAGCGACGAAAAAGGCGCATCGTCGGAGGCCATCCGGTGCGCACGTCGTGCCCCTCGGTGGGGAAGGATAGGACTTTGTGCACGCCGCCAAGACCTGGTGCACTAGGGAATGTTGGGCGGGGCGAATGAGATCTGTGGTCTTTTTTCGTGACGTCCTCATCAGCGAAAAGTTGAAAAAATGCATTCATTACACTCCTACTCTCTGTCCCTTCAACACTTGTTCTTTCTCACACGTCGTCCCCCTCCTCTATTATCCACCTAGATCAGCTTCTCGTTCCTCTGTTTGACGATTTTTGCCACCGCCGCGATCGTGGCTGCGATTTCCGGGACGTTCTCCGGAACCACCGCGTTCTCTTCGTCCGCCGCGATGTGCTCCAGGGCGTAGCGCATTTGCGCCATCACACCAGAAATTTCCTCCGGAAGCACTTCGTGCGGCGCCGCCGCAGTGCGAATCAGCGCCTTCACCCTTTCCTCCGCCACCCTGACTCGCAGCCTCCCCGCGAAGAACTCCCTCGAGCTGTCCCAAGGCACGATCTCCTTGATCGCGCGTTTGTGCAGCATAACCCCGGGCGTGTCGTGAAGCGACGCAAAGTGCGTGGCGAGCTGCTTGAACGTGGGCATCAAATCCTTCTCCAGTTTCTTGGATTTCTCCGCCGCGGATAACGCGCTGTCCTTGTCCTTCGTCGGGGTTCCACCGGTACTGGTCTCACCGTTCATCCCCGGAATCGTGCGTTTCATTACCTTCACCAGATCAGCTTTCCTGAACTTGATATCCACCACGCCCTCGGGTTCCAGCACGCCGCCCTTCGCCGTGTCCGACGCGTAAAACTCCATCATCTCGGGGTTTATGCTCGAATCAATCACCACCCAGGCGCCGCCTCTTAATTCGCCTCCGTGCGGAATGTACACGAAAATGGGCTGCGTGTACTCGCGCAGCGCATCAACGATGTACGCGCCGTACTTCAAAATCTCGCCGTACATGTCCCGCAAGCCCCCCGCGAACCCGCGCCAGTTGGCGAAGATGATCAGCGGCAATCCTTCTTTGTTCATATCCCCGATGGCTTGCGCGGTTTTGAACGCGCTGTCGGGGAACCACACCTGGCCGGCTTGCTGCTCCTCCGCGATCTGCGCGCCTTCGAACGCGGGGTCCGCGGGGACGGTCTTTTCCGACGTGCGCGTCTCCACAGCAACGGCGCCAATGGGTATGCCGCCGAGCCGCGCTCTGCCAGTCACCACGCTCCGACCCCAGTCCGTCATGGTTTCCATGAACGTGTCGTTGTCGAAAAACCGGGCGAGCATCTCGCGCGGGTCATGCGGCGCGCTCGTGGGTGTGAACCCGATCGGGCGGTGAACCGTGTCGAACGCGTCGTCGACACCGAAGCGCTTCCGCGAAAACGGAAGCGCGTGGCCTTTGCGTTTGGGGACGAACGAGAGCCATCTCAGAATGGAACGCACGCCCCTGACGTCATCCTGGACGATGAGGTGCGAAACGCCGTTCGCGCCCATCACGCGCGGACCGCCGATTTGCGCGTTGGACGTGTACACCTCCCTGCCTAAAACTTTGTTCAGCGCGGAGGCGCCCGTTAGAATCAACGGCGCTTCTTGGTGCTGAATCACGCGCTGGCACAAACGTGAACAGTACGCACCGATGCCAACGGACCTAGCGGTGACGTACGCCAGGGTCACGGTGTTTTTGTACGCCCGGCTCGTCGCCGCCGCGATTTCGCCGGAGCCTTGCAAGCACTCCACGCCCTGGCCTCCGCACACATCCGTGAGCCTCCACCTGACTTCTCCTGATGCTTCAACCACCTTCTCCGCCTGCACGCGCCCGTTCGCGCCGAGCATCTCGAAGTCGTCTTCGCTGAGGTACACGTACTTGAACCCCTTGGTGGGCTTCGCGTCGTCGATCCACGCAACTCTGAACGCCGCCTTGACGGCTTCGTCGAGGCCAATGCGCGCCCCTGAGTTGGCAGAGATATACACACAAGGCAACCCTTCCTTGACCGCCAAGTCGAATGCCGCCCTATAAACGGTGTCTTCCTTGGGCGAGAACGAGCCGGACATGTGCGTGATGTCGTTCGCCACGAGAATAATCTCGCGGCCGTCAACGGGGTACTCGTCCGTGATGAGCAAAACACGCCAGCACACCATCCCGACGTCGTTCAATCCTGGGGCGCGGTTGGTTTCGATTAATTGACAGGTGGCAGGGTCCAATATGAGCTCAACAAGACGATCGATCCTATTGTTCGAGGCTTTAGGGTTTCCGTTAAGGGTATCACCGACATCGAACGTCAGGGCGTTTGCGAAAATCTCGGGGAAGTCGTACGCGTACGTCGAGCTCAGGTTTTGGCAAATCATGCGCTTGCGCTGAATCGTGTCCAGCAGCGGGTACGGCTCTTTGCTGTCCAGTTGCCCCGCGGCTTGCATCGAGGTGTCCAATGACTTGCTCATCTGCATATCACCCACATCCTCACCATACGTCGTCGTGCGCATCGTGAACTTCAGCCCGCTGGTGTTCAGCGCGACGACCTCGCCCCAGTCCCCGACCCGCACTTCGACGCACGAGACTTTCAGCCGGCGCAAATCGTCAAACGCGCCGCCGATGAAGTTCGCGACGGCGGATTCCACGCGCGGGACGTCTTCAACAGTAGTGCCCACCATGTTGATGTACACGTGGTTCCACGCGGTGCCGTGCTGCCCAACGGCGAGCTCCATCGAACCGAGCACGTCCGCCAAAACGCTGTCGTCATCCACGGCGCTGTGCGCCACGTGCTCGTGCGCCACGTCCACGGCGACTGAGCCGCTGGGAGTTCTGCTGTGCCCCGCGGCGACACCGACGCCGGCCAACAGAAGCTCCTTCTGGTACACGCTCGCCCTGAGGAAAACACGCCTGTCCCGTTGAGGGAGCTTCGCGCCTTGCCTTGACTTTGGAACCTGCTCCTCCGCCAGGAAAACCCCGATGGCGTACTCGCTGGGGGTTACGAAATCAAGAGCGCGGCGCCGGCCGTGCGACCGCGACGCGATCATCCCGACGCACTCGACTTGGAAGTTCGCCAGGCGCTCAACCTCCATCTGCGCCGCGACGTGCGGCCAGAACCCTCTCGCGAGAGTGACTTCCTTGAACTCGCCGTCCGGTTCCAGCGGAGACCCGGTGGTCTCGCCGAGGGGGCCGAAAGAGCGTCTGCGCGTGGGTATCTTTTGGCCCGTTGGGGATAAAGGTCCAGCAGACGCGGGGGTCGTGGAAGCGTCAGTCGTCAAGTCGCGCGCGCCGGGCCCGTCCAGCAGCTCGGCGCCCACCCTGGCGAACATGAAGTGCTGCGGGGTTGCCCCCACCGCGAGGAGGGTCACGGCGACTCGAGACGTGCAGCTGGCAATGGCGCCCGCAAGGTTCTGGCCGGAAACGAACGCGCTCGCGGACTCTCGGACGTCCCGTTCCTCGCGGCCGTGTAACCTCGGGTACGAAATCACAAACGAAAGTTCCTCCGGTTGTAACCCGCTCGCTTCCGGAAGCGCCGCAACAGCGTGCCCAAGCGACGGCGCGAACAGCACCAGGTTCCGCCCCCCGTCCAGCCTGACGAACGTAACGCCGGGTTCGCTTTCAAACACCTCAGGCCCGGCGTTTTCGAGCTTGGAAAGAACCACACCAGACGCGGCGAACAACGCTTCGATGGCGGAAAACTTTTCCGTCTCGGAAGGCGCTTCGAACAGTGACGTCCAGTCAAACGCCCCACCCGCGCCGTTCGCCAGCGCTGACGGGTCGAAAGTTACGGAAGGGTGCATTGTTTTCGCTTTGGGTGAGCCTGAAACATCAACAGGCGTATCTCCAACACCAAGCTCCGCCACTCCCCGCATCACCCCGCTCTCTTCCGCCAAATTCACAAACGAGTTGAACCGCGCCAACGTGTTTGTGTTGTCCAGAAACAGGGTCCCGACGGATCGGCGCGAGGCGCGGTTGCCGCGCGCGTCAGGCGTCGTACCAGCGGCGCTTTCCGTTTCACTCGTAACATCGCTCATGGCGCCTAAATCGTCCACAGAGCCATACAACGACCCAGCAGACGCGAGCCCAAAGTCAGAGAGCGATTCACTTCCCTTGGACAGTAACAGGTTTTTCCCACCGGCGCGCTCGATCGCTTTCTGCCGTTCGCGTCGTGACTTGCGCGACTCGTCTTGTTTCCGGACGATGATCTGCCGCGCTCTGTACGAAACTTCCTTGTACCCCGCCCGTGACGCGGACTCAAGCTTCATCAGCCGTCGCACGGCGTCCAAGCAAGGCGCCGCATCCGTCGCGTCACGCGCGTCGACTTCATCCAGGATTTTCAAAACAAGCGCCGACCTTCGGGCCAAACGCGAGTGCGCGTGCGCGTAGTGCACTACCGCGCTCGCGTCGCCTTTGTACCTGTTCCGCAGAAGCATGACCGCGTCTTCGAACGACGCTGAACACGCGAACGGTTCTTCCGCATCCAGGAACGTTTCCAGAAACCTCGTCAAAACACGCACGCGGTTCATGTGTAACCCGCCCTCGAACTGCTCCACGAAAAGACGCATGGGCAGAAAATCGGGACCGCACTTTTCAATCAAATCTTTCACCTGGCGCACGGCGATTGAAACGATGTCTTTGTTGTTCAGCCTTTGCGCATCCTTTTCAGTGGAAAATTTATCCTCATCCGTGGAGCCGTTCATCTCTGACTGCACCGCGGTTAACAGAAGCTGCTCGATCGCTGCGAGTTCCGCGAGGGACTCGGTATCCGCCCGTGACGAAACCGCTTCTTTGGTCTCCGCGAAATCGTCCGCCGCCAGCCTCGCCGTGCCTATGACTTTCAAAAGCGGCGAAACCGGGTCGTCGTTCCCGGTGAAGTCGTACCCTGCTAGGATTTGAATAATTCCTGCTGAGTTCAGGTTGTGCGTGACTAGGGCGCTGTCAAGCTTCAACGACCCGGTGAGTTTCCTCGCCTGGAAAGAAGTAAACTCACCGACGAAAGGCTCACTGACTCTCACGGAGCTGGGATCTTCAACCTGAACAGCGCACACTTCGTCGCCCGTCTCGAGGCTCGCGCCGGGTTGAAGCAGGTGCGTGATGATACCAGTACTCGTCGCAATCAGCGGCATGACTGTTTTCATAACCTCGATTTCGCAGTACGGCGTGCCCTCCTGTGCTCTTGCATTATCCGCAACCAAGTACCGCAACAGCTTGCCCGTACCAGGCGCGGTCATGCGAGTGGGATCGCGGTCGTCGGGGAAGAAACACGGACGGCCGTCGATGTGCACTTTTAAGCCGACCTTACTCGGCTCGGCGTGCACCACTCTGGCTCTGCCTCCTAGGAACACCTTCAGCCCGCCGTTCGCCAGCGTCAGCACCTCTGCTTCACATGCAGCGACGTTGTTCACACGGACGTAGAAAAGGGTGGGAGACCCTTGAGTCACTCGCAGCGCGTACTTGACGTCGTCGTAAATGAGCTCGAATTTGTGTTCCGATAAGTTGGTCATCCACGCCTCCGGGGGAACGCCCCGCGTCAGTGCGTCCACCACCCTTTCCTCGAGCTCGAAGTGCCTGGTGTGCGCCCGCATCACGGCACCGCACATCACGATCGCGTGGGCGGTTAAGCTCAAATCAACGGGCTTGTCTTTCGCCGCGATCAAGCCATCCAACCAAGCCGTGCTGTGCGCATCGTTGCGGAAAACCTCCTTCTCGATCAACGCGCGCAGGTACTTGATGTTGCAGTGAATCTCGCCGCGTACGCCGAGCTCACCGAGGGCTTGCGATAGCAGCACACCAGCCTCCTCCCGCGTGGATTTGTGCGCGAACACGTGGCCGAACTGCGAGTCTGCAAACTGGTGCACGCCCCCGGACACGCCCACGGAAAAGTTACCAGTAACGCCTGGTAGGGACCTGAAGTGCAGCTCGTGAATCGCGCCTGAAGTTGGTTTGAACCCCTCGTCCGGGTTCTCTGCCGTGATTCGGCCGGCCATGCAATGCCCGAGCGGCGGGTTCTGCGGCGCGGTGTCGAAGTCAATGGGCGACACGCCGTTCGCATCGAGCTGCCCGTAGAACTTGCGGATGTGCGGCATTTTGTGCAGCGGGATGCCCATGGCGATTTGCAGCTGCACGGCGGGGAGGTTCACGCCGGTGATGGTCTCCGTGACGGGGTGCTCCACCTGCAAACGCGGGTTCACTTCAAGAAACGAATACTCGCCGGTGGTGATGTTGTACAGGTACTCCACCGTGCCGACCCCACTGTACCCAACCTTCTTCGCCAGACGCACAGCGCCTTGCTCCAGCTTCACGCACGTCTCACGGGGGGCAACCGTTACCGGGCCCTCTTCGATGATTTTCTGGTGCCGCCGCTGCACGGAACAGTCGCGCCCGTAAAGCGAAACCACGTTGCCGTACTGGTCCGCCACGACTTGCACTTCCAAGTGCCGCGCGTTTGTGGAGAGCTGCTGGATGAAAATAGGCGACCCAGGGACCTCGGCTTGGACCTGTGGGTACCCCACCCTCAACTCGTCCATGGTGTTCACCATCCGGATGCCCTTGCCCCCCCCTCCCTCCGAGGCTTTGATCATCAGCGGGAAGCCAACCTTCTGCGCGCTTATCTCCGCCTCCTCCACCGACCTCAACGTCGCCATCCTCAGCGTATCCTCGGGGATAGTAATACCTTCCACCGTTAAACCAGACCCGGACCAGGGAATCACGTCCACATCGCACGATTGCGCCAGGATGTTCGCACAGATTTTATCCCCGACCGCGTCCATTGAGGAGGCGCTCGGTCCCAGGAACGCGATGTCGTGGTACGCCAGCGCCGTGGGGAGCTTGGGGTTCTCAGAGGCGTGGCCCCACCCAGGCCAAACCGCATCCGCTTCGCACCGCCGCGCAACCTTGACAATCAAATCCACGTTCGCGTAGTTGTTCCGGTTGGATCCAGACTCCACCACGATGAACTCGTCCGCCAGTCGAATATACTCCGCGTTCGCCTTCAAGTCATCCTCCGTGGCCATGCACACCACGTGCAGCACGTCGTGCGTGCGGAAAGTCTCGTACTCCCAAAGACGAAGCGACCGGATGGCTTTCACAGCGCCGACTGGAGGGGGTGGGAGGGGGCAAGGGGTGGACATATGGAGAGGACGACGGTCAGCGAATATATGGGTGCGACGATTGGAAGCGCGGGTGTCACAACAGTCAAAGCTAAGGCCGCATTGTGTGCCTCCTCCGTGGTCCTCCTCTCGGAGTCCCCAAAAATTGGTTGTCAAGGAAACGTGCGTGCGACTCGAGGCATCCGATGGGGAGACGCGCAGGTGTGTACAGGGAACGCACGTCCGTTGTTCGCGATGAGGATCTTGCGGATGATCCGCGTGCCTCCTCGTGACAGCACATAGTTCTCGTATTGTATCTGGGCTCCAGCCACTGGGAAGGGAGGGGAAGGAAAGGTCAGATTGGGAGGGGAGGCGAGGCGGTTGGTTTTGACAGGGACCGATCGTCGCTTCATCAGGCAAGTGATGCGCGGGGAGTGGTGGACGTACTGGTGCTAGACGCGATTCGGGCGCCTACGACCAGATGACCACGCACAAGGGTTGCTCCCTCACGTGTCACTCCTCGCGTCGCAGCGCCGTGAACAATGCGTGGAGAGGGCGCTTCGATGCTCGTCTCGGAAAACGGCGCATGATGAGCGTCTGTCCGCCTCCTATTTTCCAATGGATTAAAAAGTGTTGGGCACCTGCGCCGTTTGCCATTTACTCGTCATTAACTCTCCAATGAGCTCTCGACTCAATGCAGGAGTCATTACTCGTCATGCTTCCCGTATAACGGTGCCTTGCAGTGCCGACCTTCGTCGTTGGAACGAAAAGGCCTCGACGAAAACAACGCGACCGCATTGATTAATAACGCAACGATGCTCCGATCGCTCCTCAGCGCCGCCGCTGGCGCGGCCGGTACCGTCCTGGTCGCGGACATGTACCCCGACGTGATGCCCACGCTCGGCCTCGTGAAACCCAGTAACATCAAGCTCACGTACTTCGACATCCCTGGAGCGGGGGAGAAAGTGCGGCTCGCATTGATGATGGGAAAGATCCCATTCACGGATGAGCGCATCGGGTTCAAGGAGTGGGGCGAGTTGAAGCCAAAAACGCCGTACGGACAACTCCCGCTTTTGGAAATCGACGGCGAAGTGTGCGCGCAGTCCAACGCCATGTTGCAGTACGCGGGGAAACTCGCGGGGCTAGGTACGTGAGACGATCGCTGCACATTGGATTGGCCAATCTTTTGTTTTCTGACGTGACTGCTGCGAGTATAATACGTAGCTCGTAGCTCGTATCCCTCACCAGTAACGACCGATCCATCTACCTTTGAATAATGTAACTCGTGATTAACCCACCAATACCCTCCATCCCATCCCACCTACAGTCCCGAAAGACCCGCGAAAGGCGCTGCACGTGGACGCGGCGATCGGGCTGGACGAAGATCTGCGACGGAAAATCGCGCCGAGCGTTTATTTAAGCATGGACGCGTCCATCTCTGCGAAAGAGAAGAAGAAACGAATCCCTATTATGCGCAAAGTATTGGCGGAGAAGGACATCCCGTTCTACATGGCGCACTTCGAGAAGCTGTTGGAGGGTAAGGAATTCCTAACCGGCTCAAAACCCACCGTCGCGGATGCGCAGTTTTGCGTCACGACGAGGTACCTGTCGGGCGGCGTGTTGGACGGCGTGCCGAAGGACTGCCTTGATGCGTTTCCCAACGTTCTGGCGTTCAAACACAGAATGGAAAACCTGCCCGAACTCAAGGAGTACTTCGACCGCAAGAAGTAATCAGAAATAGCGTTGTAATCAACGGTAGCGACGGCGCCCATAGTACACCAGACTCGTCACTTTTTACACTTCCCGGAACGAAATCATAAAGTTCAACTCCGACAGTGATACGATTCAGATCTGTGTAGCCACAACGGGCCGCGCTTGGGCGCTGGGCGACGATGGCGGGAGCGGGCGATGAACGATGGGAGACTGGCCGTGAGATCGAAGCGGGGTTGAGTCCTCCAAGCGCGGCGGATGACCCTGACGGGGTGTTCGGGGAAGGCTTGGTCGTGGATTGCGTGTCGCGCGTTGGTGTGCTCGCGATGCCCGCCGACCTCCCAGTCGGGCTGAACCTACAATTCAAGGGCTCAACGCATTTGCGTATGAAGACGGACGGTTCGGATACCGTGGAGTTTGCACCGTCCGCGGTGACACTTCTCAAGACGTACCTCGCCGCACACCCTGACATCGTACACGCGGTGGTCCGGTCCGCGCACAGGAGAGACCAAGGGGCGGTCGGGGGATCATCGCGATTCGCGGTGGGGAAGTTCATACGAGGCATATCGCCCGCTGCTGCCAATGCGGCGAGGGAGTGGCGCGAACGCAATCTTCCAAAAGAGCTGCTCGCATCGGATACCACACACGAAACACGCTCCCCGGTTTCATCCGTCGCGAGTGGGAAGACAAACTCCCGGACAAGGCGCCTGGAGTGCCGAGCGGCGGGCGCGAACGCGGCGTCGGGCGACGCAACGTCTGAGAAACAGAAACAGAAACCAGAAAAACCTGCCGTGATCTTGGTGCCAGCGCTGCCTCCTGCTGTGCCCGCTTGGAACGTTCCGAGCGCGTCTACAGCAGTGCCTGAATCCAGGGGCACAATGGCTGACATTCTCGCCGAGGAATCGAAAAACAAAAGCCTCGACGCGGCGCCACGCGCGGTGCGCATGCGCGACGGCATGGTGTCTCGCGCTCCAAAAAGTTCCGGCGGTGGATCGTTCGCTGATTTGCTTCGTGGCGGGTCATCTAAAGCGGGTGGGTCACCCGGATGGGCGGTTCAGCCATCCAGTTTTGATAGATTTGATACCCCGAGCTTACAAACTCCCGCGCCGCCTTCGCTTCCGAAAATCACGCCCGAGAGCTTACACCGCGAAGCGCGCCGGTCGAAGATTGACGGCTTCGGTAAAATCAAGTGTCAAGTGTGCGGCCGCATGTTCAAATCGTACGGCCCGCTGGAGCAGCACCTCGCCGCGTCTCATTTCGGGCTCAACTCGTCGCAAGCCAAGGCTTTAGAAGCGGCGTTGATCGCGAGCGGCCAGATGCTTCCCGGTGACGGGTCGCAGAAAACGAAACCCGAACGCCTGTCGCTTCAGTTTAGTCAAATTCTAGAGCAGCCGTGGGGGGGGGGAGGCAACGGCGTGGCGTCTCTCGCCGCCAGTTTAAGCGCGTATATTCGTGAAGCCAAGCCGTCCAAGGCGAACCGACGTTTAGCCGCGGCGGCGAAGCAATCAGGACCCAAGGGTAAGGGCAAGCTCGTGGTGAACCCGAACCAAGCCATGTCCTCTGGGATGGTGATGCGCCGCGGGAAGGAACGGGAAGGGCCGAAAAAGAAGAAACGGCCCACGAAACTGAAGCGGATCATTTTAACTGCGCGTGCGGCGCGCGCTGAGGAGGAAGATTTGCGAAACAAAAAAACCGAAGAGGAGGTGGAGGTCACGGTGGAGGTTGGCAGAGTGTACGTCAACCTTTTGTTTGATTCGGTTGAGGGAAGCGACAGGCGCGTCGGGGTGGACCTGATATACCTCGAGGACGAGGACGAGGAGGGCGACGAGTCCGGGGAGGAAGAGACTGATGAGAAGGGAGAGACAACAGAAGAGGGTGAAGCAATCGGCGCCAAAGAAGTCGTAGCACCCGTGGCGGATGAAGCCAAAGAGACGGCGACGGATACAGTTTCCGATGAAGTTTCCGTGTCCGAGGCGGAAATCGTCCCCGAGGAAAAAGTCCCCGACTCGTCGCCGTCGGACCCTCCGTTGAGCACGGTGACGGTCCCCACGAACCCTTGGGCCATAGCAGGCGGGTTCAAAGATGCGCTGCTACGCGCGGAAACCCTCGTGGCGAAGTACGCAGCGATGGCATCCTGCGACGACGGCGACGTTTCCACCGCGAAGCCGAAGAAGAAAAAGAAAAAAACTCGCGACCCGTCCGACGGTCCGCGGGAAAAAGGCGTCGCGCGCGTGTGCGAGGTGTGCAACATAACGTGCTCCGGCGACGACGCGTGGGCGGACCACTTGAAAGGTAAGGGCCACGCGAAAGCGGAACGACGGGTGGAACACGACCGTGAGGAAAAAAATGGCAATCGAGTGAGTAACGGCCAAAGCGCTACTGGCGAAAAGAAAAAAAACGCAAACACGTTCGTCGGCGCCGACGACATTCGGTACGCGGACCAGATTATTTCCGCGGCGACCAACGCGGCGACGATATCCTGCGTCTCCGAGCTGAAGCGGTTCCAGGACCGTGCGTATTTTAAAGACGCGGTGAAGGCCAAGATGCGGCGTAGGCTGGTGTTTGGGTTACGCGAAGTCGCCAAGGCTGTGCAGCTCAAGAAAGCCAAAGCCGTCGTGGTGGCGCCGAACATCGAAGAGGTTGTCGACGAGGGCGGGCTGGACGACGTGATCGGGAACATAATCACCGCGGCGCGTTTGAACGGTACGCCGATTGTGTTTGCGTTGACTCGGAACAAGCTCGGGCAGATCGTGGGGAAGCGCATGAGGATATCAGCGCTCGCGATTCTGGACCACGACGGCGCGTACGAGCAGTTCAAGGACATGATCACGAGCGCGACGGCGGGGCGCACCGCGTTCAAAGACGAACAGGAAAAGAAAGCGGCGGAGGCAGAAGAGCTGTTGTTGGCGGAGGATGCGGAAAATGGAGACTCGGGGGGAAATCCAGGGTTAGAGGATCCATCGGCCTTGAATCAGTCTGATGAGCCTACGCTTAATCCAGCCGCGGCGACGTTCGTGCCGAGATACACGGTAGCATCGTGATAGACGAGTTGTTAGACACAAAGATTGTTTCGTGGAAGCTTTCGTTGTTTCGTTCGCGCCAAAAGATTCATTCATCTTCGCGCGCCCGCTGCTTGGGTGTCACGATGGCGTCGACGGCTGGCGTCGCCGCCGCCGTGCGGCCGCACATCTTGCCGCAGGTACATTGCCGTGCGCGGCGCCGATCGACGCGCATTCGAGCTTCCGGCACCGAAGTGGAGGAACCGGAGCAAGGCACGATGGTTGGGAACACCGCGCTCGACCGCCCTGAAGTCCCGCTTATGCTCGGTGTGACGCTGTTGCGGTATGCCGGCAGTGGTGCCGCGATGTTACGCAACGGAGGCGCTGCCGTGCGTCACCACGTCGCAGTAGCACGGGGTAAGAGTGGTACACGGCCTTTGTCGTGGTCACCTGGAATGACAGTTGGCGTGGAATTGTTGGCTGGTTTCCTAGAAGGCATATCGATTGACGACGAAGAAGTCGCGGCGGTGCGTTTTCGCCAAAACAAAAGCACAGGAACAGACGACCAAAAAAGTGCAGACCGGCTGTTGGTGTACCTGCAGAGCCTCCGCGCGATGATGGCGGTGGGGGTACCGCCCTTACCTGGAACAAGAGTGCAGCGCGTAACGATTGGCGCGGACGATATCCCCGCCGTGTGGCTCACTCCAAACTTATACTCCTGGAACAATAGACGCGCGCCCAAACGTGTTCTCCTGTGGTTCCACGGAGGAGCCTTTGTGCTGTGCAACACCGCGACGCACGCGCGGTTGTTATCCTCGATGGGCGTCGCGGCAGACGCGCGCGTTTTAAGCGTGGAGTACCCTCTCGCCCCCGACCAAGGGACTTACGAAAACATGGCCGACGCGGTGGACAGGGCGTACGAGTGGCTTTGTTCGCCTGATGGAGGGAACGTGTTACCGGAAAACGTCGTGATAGGAGGGGACTCCGCTGGAGGACACCTGGCGTGCGGGTTAGCGCAAAGACTTTCGAAGCGTTCAGAAAAATCCCCCCGCCCGCCCGCTGGAGTGGTGTTACTGTCGCCTTGGTTGGACCCCGGGCGCGAGCGTGACTCGACGAAAACAGCATGGGCAAACGCGAGCGAAACGAGCGTGGATTATTTGAGGGGAGTGGAAGGGTCCATGAGTAGAGTCGTTAAGTTGGTTTTCGGCGAGACGGAGGATGACAGTTGCGAAAAGTGCTTGCTCGATGCCTCGCTCTACGCCGGTCGGTCAATGCCTCCGTGCTTGGTGCAGTGCGGCGGCGCAGAGGTGCTGGCTTCGGAATCCAGAACGTTAGCGGACCTGGCGGACGAAACGGGGTGGGAATTAACTCTGGAAGCATTCGAAGGCATGCCACACGTGTTTCAGGTTTTCGATTCCGTCACGCCGCAGGGCGGAGACGCGATTGAATCCGTAGGAAGGTTCATCAAGCGCTTGACGTGAGATGCGGATGAAGTAGATAGCGTAGTAATATGATTAATAAATAACATTCAATATACAGTCAAGGGTCGCAACATGTTTGGTTACCGCCCCTGACACTAAGAAATCTCCCATGTGCCCTCCGCTTCGAACACTTCTGGCCTTCCTTTCCTCACCCAATTCGTAACGTCCCGCATGACTCGTCCCAGACGCAGCCGGTCGATGGGCTTACCCAGAAAACCGTGCATCCCAGCGTCTCGGCACTCTTGAATCACCGACGACGCGACATCCGCGGTGAGCGCGACAATTCGCGGCGGAGGCCCGCTCTTCCCGCCTAAACTCGCGATGATCGCTTGCGCCGCTTCCATGCCGTCCATCAGAGGCATCTGCAGATCCATCAACACCAAATCAAACGAATCGCCCCGGTTCGCGTGTTCTGAAAACGTCGCAACCGCTTTCTCACCGTCGCTCGCCACAGTCACAAGGAACCCCATGGAATGCAAAATGGTCGTCGCCACCTTCTGGTTCACTTTGTTATCCTCTGCGAGTAACACGCGCACGCGCTTCTTCACCTCGGGGTCGATATCGGTAATCTCCATGGAATCGTCGTGCGCGTCAATCGCGGCGAGGTTCACTAACGACCCTCGGCGTTGAAGACCCCCCACGGACCCATTTACTCGGGCCGATGTACCGGCTGAGTCGAAATCCTTACTCGACGAGTGCGCGGCGAGCTCGGAAATCGAGTTTCCCTTTTGGAACCCCTGAAAAACAAACGCGTCGTTGAACCTTACATGTTTCGCGTCCCACAGCGCGTTCGCCTTGTGGTTCGCGGTGTCTTCGCTGTGCCGGGTGACGAGCCCCGCGACCCATCGCTGGAGCTTCCCATGTACCAACGGTTTCGTGCAAATGGATATCATCGCGCTTAAGTCGCACGCCGTGGAGTGGAAGGTCATGACCATAACGCTTGGGGGAGTCGACGAGACAGGAATGGAATCGCGCTTGGTGCGTTCCAACTCGGTGCTCAAATTCCCGATAAACTCGTCACACGCGTCCAGGAATTTCGAGTCACTGTCGTGCATCTCCATCGGCATGTCCATGTCGAAAAACGCATCGCCAAGCGCTGCTCTTGGAATAAACTCTCGGTCCAATAGTATGGCGACCGGGTCGTCCAGCGTGGGTAGTCGTTCTTTTCGTTGGACGAGCTCGGCGACTTCGTGCGGGGATAAAAAGTTTGTCTCCAGCCCCAGCCCTAATATGAACGAATCCGCACTGTTGCGAAACGATTCGCACGTGGAAATTACATCCACTCTTCTGCCACGAAGCACACCAGATATGGGTGCGAATTGACTCTCCACACTTCGGCGGCCTTCGAAGGATTCTTTTTTGCCGCTTTTGGATTTTTCATTCTTCTCGTCTGGTTTTTGAAGACGAACGCAAAACGCGAACCTCGAACCGCATCCTCGGCCGTCGCTCGTTACCGTCATATCACCCCCCATCAGCCGCACAAGACGCATGCTAATCACCAAACCAAGCCCCGTACCGCCCTCCTGCCGCGTACGTTTTTTGTTCACCTGCTCGAACGCGGTGAACAGCGACGCCCGGTCGCTCTCAGAAAGCCCAATGCCTGTGTCGATAACCTCAAACAACAAACGCACGGTGTTGTCGTCTGCGTCATCAACGAAAGTAGCGGCGCGCATATCTAAAGGAACGTCGTACGCTTCATGTGACAACTCCGATAACTTGTTCGATCCCCGATTCAATTTCGAAAAACGCGAATTGTCCTCCAGCCACGCCGCGTCTCTGGTTGCGTGTTCCATCGAGGTCCGTCCTCGCTTCCCACTGTCAATCGCGCCGCGCAGCGCGTCGCGCACGTCTTCGTCATCCCCGAGCGCGCGCACTTTAAGTACCACACTCCCTTGCTTCGGCGTGAACTTCACAGCATTACTGATAAGGTTCGTCACGACTTGTCGCAACCGAGCTTCGTCCCCCACCAATCCCCACGGCACGGAGTCATCGATTGAGTAGTTCAAAACAAGCGCCTTGGCGTTTGCTTTGATCGCCTGCATTTCGAAACTCAAGTCCATGCAGTTCTCTAACACGAACGGTCTGTGTTCCAGGGTGAGTTTATCCGCCTCGATTTTTGAAAAATCGAGAACGTCGTTAACGATCGCGAGCAACGATTTACCAGCCCTGGTTACCATGTCGATGAGCTCGATTTGATCGCCCCTTAACCCTTCCGTGATGCAGCCCAACAGTTCCGACCCGGCGATGATCGCGTTCAGCGGCGTCCTGATTTCGTGGCTCGTGTTCGCTAGAAAACTTGACTTGGCTTCCACCGCAGCGTCTGACCGTTCTTTCGCCCGTCGGAGTGCGTTTTTGGATTCAAAATCTTTCGTGATGTCTCTGGCGTGCACCAAAGTCGCGGGGCACCCTAAAGCATCCATCGGGACGTTCGTGAACGAAAGCTCGATCCTCCGTCGGCCGTCGGGAAAATCCGCGTCGATTTCAACGGTGGGCACGGGACCCGCCCGCGCGGTGTTCTTCCACCGTGTCTCCCACTCCTGTTCCGAAGCGGGCGCTTCACCGAAAGACATGGATTGGAACGAGTTCCGTCTCTCACCTAATGATGGCGATTCCGCTCGCGCTTTGCTTTCAAGCAACGCATTCGTGTTATCGCAAATGTCTCCGAGTGCGTTTGCACGTTTGGAACGTCGTCGAGCGGCGTCCTCCGCCAAAATCCTCGAAATCCATTTGAGTTTCGCCACAGTTTCAGGTGGCCCTGGAAACGCGTGTGCTAAATCACACCCCACCACGCCTTGCGGGATTTGCGGCGCGAATGACTCTTCTGATAAGTTTCGGGAGAACCGTGACGTGCGCCGCGTCGGGCTGGGCTTCTCGCTGTTACGTGAACTGAGCATTAGCTTCGCGGCGGCATTAGCGAAAACAACACGTTCTGTGGATGGATGCGGAGGAGCTCTAACAGGTACATCGCGCCCCCCCGATGGGTTGTTACGCACCATCTGCGCCGCTATGTACTCATCCACAGAATCGAAAACCGCGTCAACCGCCATTTCCTCATCCGCATTGAATTCCTCTCCGTGTTGTCCGTCGTCGTCTAATTTCGGAACACTCGCGATGTGTTCCAACAGAAGCACACCCTCACGCACCGTGTCGATCGCCGCGCCGAGCCACGCCCCATACGTGGATTTCTGTAAATGCGAGCTAATGGTATGCGCGATTGATTGAAGTCGCCGTGCCGCGGGTTCGTCGAAGAAACTCTCCGCGACGTGCGGCTGGAAATCAATGAGACAAATGGAGCCCAACACGCATCCATCCACCACGAGGGGTGCGCCGGCGTAGAACCGAATTCCTGGTTCGCCAACCACGAGCGGGTTATCCTTGAATTTGGGGTCATACTCAGCATCACGCACGACGAGAACCTTGCGCTCGATGGATAACGTTGTCCACGCGCAGAAGCTCTCGGCCCGCCCCGTCTGCGTTGGATCAAAATTGTGCTTCGCTTTGAACCACTGTCTCTTTTCGTCCACCAGGGAAACCAGAGCTACGGGGACGTCGAACATATCCGCGCACATGCTCACCAACGAGTCCAACGTATGGTCGGGGGCGGTGTCAAGCACGAACTTCGAGCGAAGCGTCGCGAGCCGCGCGTCTTCGTCGATTGGCTGTGTGGAGGGAAGGAGATGATAAAGCGTGTGAACGAAATGGAACGTGGTTGCGAATTCAGGGCGCCGGCATCGGCGAAGGAGTCGTCGGAAAGGGCGGACGGGCAGAAGGTGAAAACCGTCCAAACAGGAGTGGGTTCGAAGGTGGACACAGGCCGTGCGTGCGATGTGTTGATGTGCACAGGCAACCGCCCCTCGTTCGCGAGTTGAAAAAGTTGATCGATCCCGTGAATTAGTGAACGTGAACGGGGACACGCACCATTGGTGCGCCTATATATCGTCCGTCCCCATCGAAGGGGTGCACACGGTACCCGCTTCGCCGAATGTCCTCATCGGCAAGGATCGCCGGTCGTATCGAATCCGACATCGCCCTCCTGTCCCTCGCTCTTGGAAGTGGGGCGGCCGACAAAAGTCGGACTCGTTCACTCCCATTCAGATAAAACCCGACCAATGACTGTGCAGAAGCGCCAATTTTCCAGTCGATCTCTGCCCCTTCTCTGGGTCTAATAACTTGCCCTTTATCCGACGGCGACGACCGACTCGAAAAAATTTGGCGCGAGACTTGATCCTTGTTCCCGTTTCCCGGCAACTTTCTCGTCTTCCAACACCTGCTCGCACGGGTCCCTACGCGCCTCAAGGCATGGTGGATGTTGTCGCCGTCGCTGCGGCGACACCACTGTGTGACGTCGTGCTTCCCGTTTCGTTCCACGCGGGACATGGTTCTCCCGAACAGAAGAGCGCGGAGGATAAGGGGCTTCGAGATCTTGACGAAAACACCGGGGATGACGAGGCGATGTTAAAGAAGCTGGCAAGGACCGCTCGGCGGTTCGGCGGGCGACTTGCAAAAACAAGCACACCCACCTACCTCCGGCGTAAGCTCGCCACCTCTAAGGGTACGGACGAGGTGTTCGAGAATCTTCAAAAAGAGGTTGCTTCTCCCGGTTTCCTCGCGCGACTTAGGAGCGGCACCAACGCCTCCATTTCCCAAAACGAAGAAGAAGAAACCGCGCCTCTTATTTTAGACACGGAGGAAGATTTACGTTTGGACTCTGAGGCGGATTCACAAATAGTAACTGACGATACCGACGATATCGACGAGTATGTGTTCGTGGAGACCGAGGATGTGATCTCCGCGATTGCCGAGTTCGTCGCTGCGTACGTCACCACGCACCCGGCCGCGGCGTCCGCTCCTCCCGAAACTTTACAGAAAGCGCTGGGCATCGCTTTGTCTGAACTTCGCGGGAACGATAAAAGCAAAGTCCGGCGAGTCTGGGACTACAGCGTTGGGGTGTATCGTGGAGCATCGTGGACGTACGCCACGCTTTCGACCTTCACAAATCCATGGATCGCACGGTTGATCGTGTGCGCGGTGTACACGGGCGCGCGGTTGTCTCTCGGCGCGGTCGGAGTCGCGGCGGCGGCGGTGGTGGGGTAACCTTTGATGTTGGGACAAGCAAGACGCATTCTTGCATCTGATTCATTGTAACAACATTGTAGAGCTTTTAAATGAGAGCTTGGTCGTATATACAAGTAATTTAGTCTATTCCCACCCTTGAGTTTACAACCCGAGCGAGAGTTTCCGCACGAGGAGCGCCACGGAGTCCACAGTTCGGGACATCCGTCTGTGTTCCACCAGGAGCATCCCAACGAGCTGCGCGTTGGATTCGCACAAACTAGTCAGGTCTTCTATTTTTCGCGGCATATCGTCCGCTTCGACGTCGCCTCCGCCGCCCAAGCGCGACATGAGCTTTCCGAAATCGCTTTGGTTCGCCGCGATTGAACTCTCTTTCAGGTTTCGCGGCAAGTACGCGCTCATGACCCGCGCGCGAAAAATCATTTTTTTAAACTCGGAGCGCACGCGAACGCCTCGGTACCAGCTCTGGATTTTACGAGCCGCGTGTTCGATAGCGGCGCTTTCGCCGTTGACGTACTGGAACGCGAGCAGCATCTTATACACCACGATCCTCCCGACGCCGAGAGAGACCATCTCCGATGCGAGCGCGCGCCCTCCGCGCGCGCCCTGTGTCCTAAACCGCTTGGCGAGCTGCGTGTACATCACCACCCCCCTCGCGGCTAAACTCGCCAACGCGCGTTTCCGCATTAACCTCCAGAACGCGGGATCGGCTTTCCGTACAATCTGGTCTAATTGATGCACATGAATCTTCGTGATTGTGCAAAACGTCAACGTGTGCGTGGTGTGCGCGTACAGCGTTTCGTCAAATCCTCCAGCCATCAAACACTCCTTGCCGAAAACGTTCCCGCAATGAACAACTCTACCCGCAGAAATCAAAAACCCGCGGTCTAGGATACACAGGTGGTCCGCAATTTCGCCCTCTCTACTCACCACTTCTGTAGCCCCGAGCATGGAACTCGTCGCGGCCATGGTGATGCGCATCAGGATTTCCGATTTACAGAACTTGAACAACGGCGCTTGTTTCAACCCGACTTTACTGAGCTGATCCGCGACTTGCGTTTGCAGGGTGGGCGACAGAGCCTTCATCAGTTCCTGGCGTTCCGGCGACGTGACTAAATCAGCTTCGCCGTCGTGTTTAAAACGAAGAAAGTCACGCAAACGGAAACGCAAGTCCATAGGAAAGTTCCGTTCCCGCATTAAGTAATTCAACTCATCTAACATCCGGTTAAATGCCGCGTCGCCTTCGTTCATCTGCGCAACCATATCCGTCAATTCCGCAATTGTAAACGCCATCAGGATGTAGATGATGGCGGAGGATGCAATTTTCAGCTGCTGGTCATCAATCAGTGCCACTTGTATATCACTGGTGAACAGTAACTGAATTACGGAAATGTATACGTAACGCGGCTGGGACATGTCGACTTCGTTGAGGTAGATCCAACGATCCGGGTCGTCACTTCCGGATTCGGAAGCTTGATACGCCCAAGCACAAACCAAAAAGTGCATCACGATGGCCAACGCCAAGCAGTCCTTACACAACTTGATGAACCCGTTACTCACGTCGACATGTGACAGTAACCTACCCATGATCCGATTTGCTTTCATCGCCCTTAATAACTTGAGCATGCGCAAAAACTTAATCGCCCTGAGCAACGGCGTTGAGGACGACTGAACAACCTGGTCGAACGGGAACAGCGAAACGACGTCAATTATGAAATAACTCTTCAAGTACCGTTCTCGTATTTTCGGTAAACTCATGACGACTTTCTGTGTTTCGCTATCCACGTACCCTAGCACGAACTGCACGAAAAGGTCAATCACGAAAAAACCATCCATCAAACGGTTCATCACCATAAACGCCTGTTGCGCTTCTGTCATCGCGTTCCAGGCGAAATTTGTGTACCCGTCGATAAACGCGGCTTCGTAGGGAAGCAAAAAAATAATAATGAACAGTAAGAGCATCATAAACCCGTCCCAGTACATCACATACCACGCGTGTGGTGAAATCACGACGTTCATACCGAAACACTGTTCCTCGGGATCGGCGGAGTTTGCAGTTCCGCCTATAGATCGCGAACGTGACAGCGACGCCTTGTCGCCTTTCCACCCGGCGCCATCCGCCGCACCCTTCACTCTAGCCGCCCTGTGCGGGTCATCAAGAAGATGCTTCTCGTCTTCTCGATACAGCGCCGCTTTCATTTCAGCAATGCGTCCATGCTATGTCTGGAAGGCGGTTTCTTCATCTTTTCCTTCCTTGGTGGTTGTTCGGCCTGCGTTTCATCAGAATCGAAAGCAGCCAGGTCATCGAGGTCGTACGACGGCTTTCGTGCATGGCCGTTCCGTCGTTGGTCGTCTCCACGAGGATTTCGATGAGGATCGTTCAAGGTAGTACGGCCGGAACGCGCTGTTCGACCGCTCCGGGCGCTCCTCTCGGTTCTGTCAGACGCGATCGACGCCAAATCATCATCAAAACCGCCCCCGCGATTTCTCGGATGCGACCCTTCGCGCTCGCGTGCTGCGCGTTGCTGTGCGCGTCTTCTCTGTTTTTCCTCGCGGGTCTCTTCCTCGGGTTCCTGCACTACTGGCGTGCAGCTCGCCGCCAAAACCCCAAGCCAGTCTGCCATGGCTACAGAGGAAGGCGGGTGCGTCTTGCCTATGCGGATTAAATGACGCTTGACGGAGTACTCAAGTATCAACCAACAATTTAGTGTTTTAGTGTTTTAGTGTTTTAGTGTTTTAGGGTTTAGGGTTTAGGGTTTAGGGTTTAGGGTTTAGGGTTTAGGGTTTAGGGTTTAGGGGTTAGGG
>MDSY01036304.1_pt1 | contig 24402 bp, 40 predicted proteins | sample 811131 | NCBI WGS metagenome assembly MDSY01 (sample SAMN05326643, study PRJNA326480) | marine metagenome | isolation source: seawater | place: Atlantic Ocean: South West | collected 2010
AAAAACTGGGACAACTAGCACCAGCGGCAATCGAGCTTATCACTACGGAGTTGATTCAGATGTGCGTGCCACTGAATTTGTCTTCGATCAGCGCGGAGTTTATGGCTTCAGTAAAGTCGAGGGCGCAGGCAGTGGGATAGGAACTCAGACTGCAATTGGAGTATATGGATACACTCAGGCATACGCTGCATCAGGCGCGGTGAATGGGTACGGTGGACATTTTCTTGCTTATCGCAGCAGGCTCACTAATAGTGGGACTATGTACGGTGTTTATGCCAGAGCGCATAATATAGATGATAGCCAAAGTGGGACTAATCCAGTCGGGAGCTTAATTGGAGTCTATGGTGAGGTTGAGAATGACATTGGAACGTGTGGCAATGGTTATGCTTTCTATGCAAAAGTAGACAGAGACGGCGGTACTCTGACAACTGGGTATCTTTATTATGGAGATTATGAAGGGTCAGGGATTGGGACAAAGTGGGGAATCTTTTTATCAGATTGCACACAAAGTTGGATTGAAGGAAGCCTTACATGCACAGACAATATCACTGCATATTCTGATATTAAATTGAAAGATAACATCAAGACAATTGATAATGCTTTGGATAAGGTCTGTAGTTTACGAGGTGTTGAATTCAATCGAATTGATCTAGACGGTAAGCCTAGAAACATTGGTGTTATTGCTCAAGAGGTTGAAGAAGTCATTCCAGAAGTTATCATTAATCATAGAGATAGAGATGAGGATGGAGAAGAAACAGACGAAATCACTAAGAGTGTTGCATATGGTAATTTGACGGCATTACTTATTGAAGCAGTTAAAGAGCTAAAAGCTGAGATCCAAACTCTTAAGGAGGGCAGATCATGACACTCCCTGCTTCTGGTACACTGAGCATGTCTCAAATAGCTGCAGAATTTGGTGGATCAACTCCGCATTCTTTAAGTGAATATTACATAGGTTATGAAGGAATACCTGCTAGTGGGACAATTGCATTCAGTGATTTACGTGGGACAACTAAATTTGATGTTCTTCCGATCAGGAATACTTCTGGTGTAAATAATTTTGATACAGCAGGCACTGGACTTAGAACAGACAGCACTGCAAATATGATATTTGCAATGCCTATGAATAGTAATTTTGATCAAGTTGCTGGAGATCTTAGTGGTACCTGGAGTGGTACACATGTTGGGAATAGTTCAGTTGACAAATTTTATGGTTCCTGTCGGCTAATTAATACAGACGGCGATGGGCAAGCTGGGATTTACCATAATAATACAGAACAGTCTGATTTTAAAATTGGCTCAGGTCTAAATCGAACTTTTGAAGGCTGGTTCAGGTGGAATGATGTTTCGTATGAAGCTCCTAGCTCTTATCGATATAACTATGCTTTTTCTTTTTATGGCTATTCAGGAGGAGATAGGGGTTGGGAAGTTATACTAAAGAATAAAGCCCCGACATTTATAAGTTATCCGAGTGGTGATGAAGAGACTGCAGGAGTTTCACTTGGGGATAATACTTGGCATCATATTGCCGTGGTATTTTCTGGTACTAACCTAAAATTATTTGTAGATGGAACCAAAGAGGTGGATACTACTTTTACGACTCCATCATGGGCGACAAGCGGATCTAATGAAACTAGGTTTTCAATTGGTTCAAGTTACTGGGATGGCAACCCTGAAGGTGGTGGTAGTAGGACAAGGGTTCAAGATTGTAGAGGCTATAGAACAGCAAAGTATAGTAGTAGCTTTGTAGTTCCCTAGCTAGGAATTACTAAATTTAAATCATTATTATTATTAGAATCATGACAGACACTTTTACATGGACTATTAGCAATTTGCATCGTCGGTTATCTGATGGTTTGGTTGAACACGCTACATGGTCTCAAACTGCTAAACGAGGTGAGTTAGTGACCAGTATGGGTGGCATTATTAATTTTCAGGAACCAGATCCTGGAAAATTCATTGATTACGATAAATTAACAGAAGATATAGTAATTCAGTGGACTAAAGATACTCTTACTGAGGAGCAATTAACAATTATAAAGGGTGAGCTTATCCATAAATTGGATTTACTTGAAACTCCAGTATCAGGAGACGGTTTACCTTGGATAGTGTCAAAATCTGAATCAACATCAAAAACAGATGATAGTGGCTTCCCTCGTGTTATAGACGGTGTTAGATATGAGACTTACGAAGAGTATAACAAACAAGCAATCGAAAAGTCTTCTGCTAGACCAGATAAACCGAGGGTAGCCAATCCTTAATTATTAATTATTTGTACTATAATTAGGAAGCATTACAATTATATTTATGCCTTCTATTGAGCCTAGACTTGAGGAACTAAAAGCAGAACTTGAAAAAACAGTCAAAGAGCATAATCAAGCATTTGATGTGGTGACTGCTGCTAAAAATAAAATCATGCAATTACAAGGAGCAGTTGCTGCTCTTAGTGAATTTGTAGAAACAGATCAACCTGGAGAGACTGAGGATGCTACCCCAGCTTCTGTAGAAGTTGCTTAAGCAATAATTGGGTTATCTAAAGTTTTACAATAGTATTAACAATTAATAGATAGCTCATGGATTCAGAACAACGTAAACTTTTTTGGCAAGCTGTTGAGAGTGGTGCAGATCCTCTTCTATCTGCAATGCATTCCCTGGTAGAGAAATGGGGACTACCTGCAATTGTTATGTGTCTTGGTGATATATCTCAGATCTTATCTGAAGATGCAGAAAGTGCAGATTTAACTCCTAATCAAAGAGGGTTAATCATCGGTGCGTGTAGCCAAGTGTCGCATCTTAGTGATCTCATGCATGCGGAGATGGATCATCTGACAGCGAACAGTTGAGAGAGCCTTCGTGATATACTGAGAAGCCAGTCCCTGACAGCGTTCTTACCACTACACAACGCCCGCAATGGCAATCCCTAAGCGTAAAACATGGCGGATTTTTCGTCAACCCCACGCTAAGGACCATGTCTTTGGTAAAGTTTAGCAACAGGTGACTGTTATTTATATGCCTAATTCAATGCTGATTTCAACACTCCGAAAGGAGGTAGCTTCAATCTCTAAGGCCCAGCCTTCAACAAAACTTAATTGGATGTATGCCACCAGAGGCATCGATCACATCCCTGCAGAAGAGTTCACCAAGGAGGACGCCCAAAAGCATCGCCGCCTAATGCGTGAAACGCTCAGTGATCGAACGCTCAAGTGCCGCTTAGGAGACCTCAGCACCATCTGGAACTGGGGCATCGACGAAGGACGTATTGATTTCAACCCTTGGGCCAATATGGGCAAGCGGATCAAGGTTGAGGCTAAGGAACATCCTGAGCTTCCGTTCGCGCACTTCTCAAAGTTCCATGACCATCCGCTGTTTATGGCGATCTGGTATCACGGCTTTAGGGTCAGTGAGATTGCAAACATTTCTAGTGAGGAGATCGTGCTGGATGCAGAGATCCCTTACTTCAGATTGCGCCATAACAGCGTAAGGCGTTTAAAAAATCATAGTTCAAAACGGGATATCCCTATTTACAAAGGGTATCTACCGTTCGTCATTGATGGTCAGTTAGTGCTGGATAATCAGAACCCTAGAGCTGGCGATAACTTCAGTCGATCCTTGAAACATCACACAGGAGTATCAGCACACTCGATCAGACATCAGTTCAGATCAAGGATGAGTGATGCAGATATTGAATACTCAACACAGATGGCATTGATGGGGCACCTTGGAGAGGGAATGACTGCAAAGTATGGAAAGGTTAAGCTGAAGACAAAGAAGAAGGCTTTAAGTAAAGTGAATAAGATTATCGAATAAGATAGTAATGTATAGCATGGTAGTTATCAGAAATCGTCATCATGCTTATTAGATGATGGCGTTTCTTTTTTATCATCCTTTTGAACTCGGGTAATGCCATAGCTAGCAAGAACGGTAGTAACTAAAGAGCTGATAAATGCAGCATCCACGTTTGATGCGTATCCAAAATAACTTGCAGTCAGTACTGAAAGAGCCCAAACAAGCACCCCTGCTGGCGCAAAGTTAGCTATTAAATCTTTAATTATTCCATTTTTAAAGCGAGGCTGCATGAGAATCTCATCATAAGCAGATACAATAGGTATAGTTACTTTAACTTATATGTAAAGAAATGAAGAGCCTATTACTATTATTACTGATTGGCGTTCCTGCAGCTGCTCAAACAGTAACACCGAATTTTACGACAGGCTCTATGACTCAAACTACTAGTGCAACTCAGACAGTAACTGAAACTAGTGTAATTGAAAGGTTTGGAGGAACAGTTCAGACTTGGAACGGAGATAACGTAAAAGCTATTAAAACAAACAGTAGTGGAAATTTAGTTGGACCTGTAGATATTACAGGGACTGATACTCAGTTTCATGTTGTTGACAGTGATTTACCATGGCAACTAGAAATCATAACCCGAGATGCTGGTTTAATAGAAACAGAGTCGATAAACAGAACAATCGATACGGAAACAATTACAAATACGCTCTCAGTATTCTCGCAGTAATTTTTATATCTCCTGTTAAAGCAAACGAATCTACGACTGTAAGTGCGCAGCCACAGGCTTCTATAAGCGGATCAGTAGCTAATCAGGCAGTTCAAATTAATCAAGGATCATTAAGTACTCAATCATTTGGTGTAGGCCATTTCTGCAACGGTCCAGTACTAAGTATAACTCCTTATTTTTTACGTACAGAAAGCAGGGCTACAAGTTATTCACAAAATAAAAACTATGGCGGACAAGTTAGTGTATCATTTCCTTTAGATGGAAGTGCTGTAGAATTATGCAAAGCTTTAGCCAAACGTGAACTAGAAAAAGTACGTTTAGATTATGAGTTGGTGAGGATTAAAGAATGTATAAACATCATGAAGAGTGGATTCACGATTCACCCAGAATCAAAGTTTAGTTTTATATGTGCAGATGTAATCCCTATTGCAAAGGCCCCTTCACCTTCTCAATAGGTTTATCTTTAAGACGTTGACGAGACCAAGTTAATGTTTTTTTACCACGTACTTTCGTTATCTTTTTCAAGATTGCATTAAAGAGTGGTTTAGATATTTGCATAATTCGTTTAAATGCTGCGGTAGCCACAAGAGTTCCACCAACAGATGCTACGGAAGCGACAGCTGCTGTACTAACAGCAGTGACAACTATTTCTGTCCTTGGTAAAGGGACATCTATTTCTATAAATGGAATAGTAACTTTTTGAACTTCTTTAAATTCAATAGTAGGTTGAGGAGTAGGAGGAAGCTTTACAGGTAACTGAGGAGGTGGAGGTGGGGTTGGTAATATTAAAGGCGGTGGTGGAGGTAGTTCTACTGGGGTTTCATTAGTAGTTTCTGGTTTAGGTTTCTTAGTTTTCTTAGAAGTTGTTTCTTGTTGAGATTCTTTTTTTGGTAATGATTTGGGAGTAGCATTATTGATATTTGGAATATCATCACGATAAATAGGTACAGGTACCCATGTTGGAGTTTTAAATTGAGGTAATTCTAAGTTGTGTGTGGGTATATCAAATGCGCCAGGTAATTCAATAGTAGGTGGCATGGATATACCAGGCATAACTAACAAAAATTATGACTTATAATTATTGTAAATGAATACTATGATTCATTAAGCAGGTATAGTTAAAGGGAGTTGCTAATAACAACTGTATGGCATATGCGGAAGACTGGGGTGAATTAGTTTTCAACCTCAACTGTCTATCTAAAAGAACTGCTAAAAAACAGTTCCGAGAAGACATTCGATACTCCTGGGGCGGTATATGCGCCTACTGTCGAAATAAAAGAGCTACAACATTAGATCACTTGAAACCTCGATGTAAAGGAGGCTCATCACTTAGATCTAACCTTGTTCCAGCCTGTCACGAATGTAATCACTCAAAAGGAAGTACTAATTGGCTATGCTGGTATGAGCAACAAGAGTTCTTCAATGTTGTTGCAAAAGAATTAATAGAAGAGTGGATTGCCAACAAACGTTATGAAGCAGAGGAATTAAATGAACGAAACATCTCTATCAATAGAACAACGCTTTGCGCTACAACGTGCTAGGTATGAAGTTGGACGAATGAGCAGACCAGCCCTAGAAAAGACTGCATTAAAGCTTCTAAAATCGAGAATGGAGCAGAAGAACGGGGTACAGAGCATGCTTCATGCAAATGGAATTATATTTAAAATCGATGAAGTATCTCATGGTTTGCCAGAAATTATAAGTGAACAGACATTTGTGGAGCTACTTGAATTAAGTGATGACAATGAAATATCAACAGATATTATGGATGAAGGATTTGAAGATGATGATCTTGAAGACGATGGCCTTATGTTGTTATAAATTTAGCTAGACTAATTTTAGTTATATTGACAGATATGAACACATTAGCAGTGGCAGTTATTCTTCCCATTATTGGTTTAATGATTTCACTTAAAACAAACAAGACGATTACTGATAATCAGTTGAGTAGAATCAAAGAGTTGGAATCTCAAACATTGGTTCAGAAGAATATAAACATTGATATGTCTAATAAACAAGTAGGTTTTTCATCGTTAAATGAAAGATTAATTATCTTAGAACAGTCTGTTAAAGATCTTGATGAAAACCAAGCAAGAAAAATGATTACATTATTACAACCAGTAGCCAAAACATTAAAAAATGTACAAGAAACAATTGGAATTTGAATTATAATAGATATATCTAATGTAGAAATCTAGTGTTCGTCAATCTTAGAGATACGCCTATAGATAAAAGATATCTATCTAAAGCTGATAAAGCAGCGTATAGAGGAGCAGCTAGAGAAAAAGCAATAAGAAGAATTAAACAAAAAAGAGGCCAACTTGCTTGGAATGAGAATAGAGAAATTCAAACAGAAACACGTAGACCAGGGACAGGTGGATTTACTGGAGGTCGTAGAATTCAGCAAGAAAGATTGCGTCAAATAGGAGCTGATAACGCTAGAAGTAAGGCTTTAAGACAAGAAGCTGCATACCTTCCAGAACTAACAGCTCGTACTGAGTTTAATAGAAATTAAAAAACCCCTGCGATAGCAGAAGAGAAGGTACTGGTGGCTTTACTGGAGGTATAGCAATTCAACAAGAAAGAATGCGAAGAAAAGGTGCAGAACTAGCAAGAGCTAGGCAGTTAAAGTCTGAGGGTACTTATATGCCAAGCTTTACTCAGGCATTCCGATAAATAATAATTATAATTTGTTTGCTAAAGAAGTTGCTAAGCCCCGAATACCGGAGGATATATCTTTTAGTGTGTGACCGCCACCCCCATCAGGAATAAAGTTTAGAACTTCGTCTCTTGATTTTTCAAACTGACGCTTGGCTCTTATACCTGCATTTTCATTAATCTTATCAAGCTCTTGTTGCCAACCAGGATCTTTACGCGATTTTTCATGGAAGGGGGTGATTTTTAGCCGGTTTATATATTTATTAGTAAAATCTTGAGGATATGCTATAGGAGTATCCCATTTTGTTCTTTTTTTCCGCTCTGCTTGCTGTATTTCAGGACTACCGTACCCCAAAAGCTCCATCGCTGCGTATGCTCCACCTTGAGCACTAGCCTCTTCAATTAGAGTAGGCGCTATATACATTTCATAATGATGTCTAAGCCCTGCACCTTTATTAGGATTATGCAGCGGAGGAATATCTCCTGGCTTCATAGGATCGCGTGAGTTTAAATGATCATCAGCCTTCTTTTTATCAAGATCAGTTTGCAAATGAATATGAGCAAGTTCATGAGCCAGTACGTGACCTGACTTGTTTAAAGGGTCAACATGCGCTTTATTAGGTTCATCATAAGTAATAAAGCCACCACCTTGGCCAAAGCCTGCTTCTGGAATTCTAAAAGGACTTATAGTACTTTTAGGTTTACCAGAAATCATAGAGAATATATCATTTAGAAGGTGAGCTTCTTCTGTAGGAGTGAAGCTACCATCATCATTTTTAGTAAATACAGGCTTAGTTTGTATATAATCCATTATTATTATTATTTAGTACATATATTAATTGTAGTAAAAACATAAAAAAACCCCCTGCGATAGCAGGGGGAGATTATTAGGTTATATCAGAAGACGAACTTAACGCCAATCTTTGTACCGAAATCAAATGTATCAGTAGAGAATTCTTTATCATTCGTTACGGCAAGCACTTCACCATAGAGATTGAACTGGTCAGAAAGATCAATGCTTGCGCCCAATTTAGCTGAGTACTCTTGTTCCATATCTTGATCTTTAACATGATCAAGTCGAGGACCACCTTGTAGGTACAGAAGCCCTGCGTCTCCAAGATCAGTTTGAACGCCGACGTGAAGATCAGTAGCACCACCAAGGAATTCATCCAGACCAGTAAAGCCTGTGTTATTTTCAATGTTCACATAAGGGGAAGTACCAGCGATTGCTGATCCAGCTACAAAAAAACTAGCGATACAGAGTGCGGTAGTTTTTGAAAGAATAGAAATCATTTTATTAAATAAATATAATGCAAACCGATTGCCTGCATAAACTTTATTATAGTTAACAAATAAGGGAGCTATTAGCCCCCTTGTGTAACTACTTCAGTTGTAACAACACATTATTTAGTGTAAGGGACACCTCTGTAGGTGAAAGTAGTTTCTTTGTGCTTGTTGAGTTCACGCAAGCGAGCAGCATGAAACTCACGCTCACTACGAAGTTGCTTATTGCGTGCGGCCACAAGGCCTTGTACTTGTACAGAAGACATTGGATTACTCCGGTAGATTTGGATAATAATCCCGTTCCTTCAGCTCCTATCTTGAGCCTACTTGCGTCAGCTAATGCTGATGAACGTACTCTTTTATTGTAACGATAAAATAGAAAATATGTGCAATTAATGTAATGGCTAGAAAGTTTCGTGGTGGACAATTAAACGCTGATCTAGATGATATGGCAAGAATTCATGGCCGATATATGGGGATAACTCCAAGTATTAATGAGCAAGAATTTGAGGCAATGAAAGCTGCAATGCTAATAAAAAATGAAATGTATGATATGGGTTTATTTCCTGATCAAGCAGTAATAGCAGCAGCTCGGAATTCAAACGACAGGTGGGAGATGAACACCGAGCCAATGATAATAGTAGGTGATGACATGCGTAGGTTTTACGGTATAAAGCCTCGTCAAGGAGTATCACAAAAGGCTGAAGATGCAGACGCTGCATTGGAAAGACAAAGAAGTAGATTAGCTGCTAAGCAAGAATTAACTAAAGGTGAAAATTATAAACAAGATTATGTAGAAACAGTCGATCCTAAATTAACTAATGACGTTCAGGCTAGTATTAATGATTTGCTAAATAATGAATCTATAAAAACTGGTGTAGACTTTGATTTAACCAATAAGGAGTTAGATCAATTATTATTATTAGCAGCTGCAGTAGGATTAGCAGGAGGAGGTTTTGCTGCAGGTACAGCTAACCAACAGAATAATATGACTCAGCACGAAGAGGCAATGCTTGATGCTCTTAATAGTCATGTATATATTTAACCTGAATACTCGATAATGATGCGCTTTGATTCTTCTCCTTTACTATTAAGTATAGTCTGGTAGATGATTGTGCCGTTGACTTTATCAGCAACGTTCTGAAGCTGTGTGCCGAAGATGTGACGAGCCATCTCTTCTTCGTTATTATAAGCAACTTCAGAGGATGGCATTGTTGGATCTAGGCAGCCTTCTTCTAGCCGTAGTCTGTGCCCTTGCTCTGCTGAGCTAGCATTAACTGCATCAATATCTTTCTGGTTCATAGTAGTTCTGCGATTTTAGGTAAGAGGTTTATATCAATTCCCATGAAGGGTGGAATAAGTCCAAGTAGTCTGAATAAACCATCCATAAATAACGCGAGAATGATCCAGCCAAGCACGAAGCTAATAAGGCTGGCATTGCGATTATGTCTTGTAATGGCTGCATCTATCAAAGCTTGGACTTCTTTTTCGTTCATAATATTAATGGGTTTCTGCCCAGTTATTTCCAATTGATGCACTAGCTGTGATGGGAACTCTGAACTTGTAATACTGTCCAGCTAAGGGTGCAGCTTTAACTAATAAGTCACTGACACGCTTTGCTTCTGAAGGTACTACAGATAATTGAACTTCATCATGTACGTAAGCACATCGAGTGTAATCACTATTATATGTCAAACCAGCTTCATCAATTAGCTCTTGCCCAATGACTACAAATCGCTTTGAAATTATTGCCCCAGCACTTTGGAGTAAGAAGTTCAAACTTTTATGCTCTGCGTCACATTGTATAGGCCTTCGATCTAGACCAAGTAGCTGACCCTTATCACGCACCTTTTGTTTAACAGCATCAATCAAAGGTTCAAGTCCAGGAATAGCATCAAGAAACTTCCTTCTTATCTCTTTTCCGAGAGACTTTTTACGTGCATCAGATAGTTCTGGTGCCAAACTGTGGCCAAGTTTGAGATCACCAGCACCATAAATAAATGCATATGAAAGAACCTTGGCTTGCGATCTTGTAACAGGAAATTCAGGAGAAGTAATACGATCAGCATTCTGCTGGTGTATGTCACCATTGACCACAACGTTAGCGAAATTGCCATCATCCCAGGCCGACAAATAATGCCCTAAGCATCTCAATTCTATCCCTTCTAAATCACTACCAACCATTACATGTCCAGAGTGAGGAATAAATAATTCTCTTGCCCAAGGAGCACTTACGACCTGCCCCAGGTTGGGGTTACGGTGAGCGTTACGCCCTGTTTGTGTGGCTAGTGAGCAGGTGTGATGAATACAGCCATCGTGTCCGATTGTATTAAACCAGGAGTTAGTGCCTTCACTTAGTTGACCCATCCATTTCTGTAGAGTTAACAAGCGAATAAACATTTCACATTCTTCATACAATTCTTTATTGTCTTGAGTTAATGCTACATCTCTTACTTCAGATAAGGTAGCTTCATCGACTTTGGGTTTACCAGTATCGGTCTGCTTAGTGAATCGGGCACCTCTAAAAGTCTGCAATGCCCAAGCTATATGCTGACGTGAAGTTGGATTGAAAGGGATAAGCTTTGTCATTGGTGATCCGCTCACATACCCATTCTTTTTGTCGTTACGTTTAGGCGTAAAGACTTTACCAGGAACATATAAATATTGAGTAGCAATTTTTTCTTCAATACTTTTAGCCTCTATAGCGAGTTCACTTCTTACACGTTCAGCGGCTTGTAAATCGAATTTAAAGCCGGAAGCTTCTTGCTGAGACATAAGTTCAGCCATTCGCATTTCAAGATGTACATAATCAGGAATCGTTGTCATCAGTTTCCTCATTTTTGAAGTAGAACTTATAGGTACAATTATATTCTTCATGTTGGAGCCACATCCAATTACAAGGACATTGATCTAACCAAGCAATGAATTCAGGCGTGAATTTGGGCATCGTGCTCATTAATTTTTCTCATCAGGCGTTCATAAAGTTTAAGTGTTACTTGTGTATCTCCAATACAATAATCAAGCATTTCTGGCGTATAAGTATCCCAAGCTCCTTCGTGCTTACCAAAATCACCTTTGAAGCATTTAAGACGATACCCCCAAGCTTCTAGGCTATGACGCCCGTAAAGTCTTTGAGGCATATCCTTAGGTCTAATTTCATAATCTCGATTAATGATATTAGGATAAAGAGTTCTACTTAAGACAAGAGTATCTAAGAGTTCACCTTGAAAATTGAAATCAGGGAATTGCTCTTTAATTAACGGAATGTCAAACCCTATAATATTGTGGCCAATAAGTAAGTCAGCTGATTGTAATTGTTGAATAGCTATATTAAGATCTCGATCTGGTTGATGATCGAATATAACAGGGGACTCTGCATTATTTAAATTACGCAAAACAATACAATGTATTGAAGAGCCCTGCCGTAATAGCCCTGTACTTTCTAAGTCAAAAATTAGTTGAGTCTTCATCATAGATTGTTTCTGCAGATTCGGGATCAAATTCGTCTTGTTCAAATGAGTTACAAGTGATCCATGCCTCCGGTTCATCGTTCTTCTCCGGTTGTTTGTTAACTGTAAAACGTTTGTCTTCATCTTCATGATATGGTTCAATCGAAATGGCAAGTTCTCGTGCTAAACGTGCAGCACGTCTAAATTCATCTTTATAAAAAGGCTCCCAGTCATGAGCAAGTATTACTATTTTTCTAATGCCCATGAGATAACATTGAAAAACAGCAGTAGAAAATGGGTATCTAGTACTGTATAAAATAGCTCCAACAAGAGGTGTACCACGTTTAGCGGCTGTAGCAATTGCATATGAAATACAATCTAATTCAACTTTGCAGCTAGCTAAAAGACTTCGACCATCTCCTATAATTTCACGATCGCGTACAATAACACAACCACCAGGAGCCATCGGGTGAGTGGAAGCTTTTGCTAATAGTTTACATATTTCAAGATAGAATCTATCTTTGTTTTTTATATAAGTTGGATCGCCTTTAGGAGATGGCATAAGTCACATTATCATACATTTATTCCTATATTAGGTAGGTAAATAGTTTATTGTGAGTAGATATGCATTGGGAAACTGAATGGGAAAAAAACCGCTACAAGAAAGAAGCGGAATCGGTATATGATGCAAAATTAAAATTACATAGGTCAGACGAGGGTTGTGTAGAATTGGATCTGGTTAATAACCCAGCACACTATACATCAGGCAAGTATGAAGCTATTGATGTAATCGAGGATGCAATAAAGGATTCACCTGATTCTACACTAGGTTTTCTGCAAGGACAAGTATTAAAATATATTCTTAGGCTTTGGCATAAAGATAATATTGAACAAGATGCCAAAAAAGCTGAATGGTACCTAAGGAGGTTGATCGATAAGATCACTGAATAGGTAAGCCACCGAAAGGTGGCGGAATCAACAACGTTTGAAAAAGATATAGCTTTGTTTAAGTTCAAGAACTTCATGTTCTTGAATATGGTCAATGAGCTTATTAAATGTTTCTTTGATTGGCAATATACGATGTATAAAATATACACTTATACCGTGTTTCATTTCTTTATTATTGGGATCATACCAATAAATAGGGAATAAAGACTCCCAAGGTTCCATATTAATGGAAGCCCAAGAATTAAGTTCTTCCAATCGTTGTGCAGTTTTGATGATATGAGATTCATCTGACATTGATTGAGGTAAAGCAAGAAATTCATTATCATGCAATAAAGCGTTTTTCCACATCAAAGTGCCATCTCTGCAAATCAGCCTACACGGATGAACTGCTTGACCTGAAGGCAATGTAATCAGACATTCCTTTGATATGTTTTTATACATTAAACGTTACCTTTTTGCTCTTCAAAGAATGTCAAATCCTTTGACCAGCTATCTCCAGCATATTCATTGTAAATTACTCTTCCAATATCCCTGAAATTGTTATAGAAAAGTGCAATACGATCTACATTATTAAGTGTGACATCTAATGGAGGACCATAAGCAATACAATTCCAAGTCGAGGGAGATACTGATTCAAATCCATTCTTAGTAGCTCTTAGCTGCTTTACTCGTTTAAAGGGGATACAAATAGGATAATCCCATAAAACAGGCGATGCGCGAAGTATCTCAGAAGCACTTGTAAAGAATATAAAGCTTTTTACATAACCATTACGGTATTCATTAATAGTTTTATTTAACCATATACGAGTATTCCTGACTGCACCTTTAGGTGAAACAAATACATTTCCTTTCCAATGTTCTTGTAGTGGATTGATTTCTATTGAAGGTACCGTTGTTGCGTCTACAAGAACTTGTTGAACAGGGTCAGAAGTGGGATCAAAGTCAATAGATCCCATGACTTGACGAGCACGTTCAATGATTTGAGGGGTTGGATACAAGGGTAATTTGAGACCCTGCGCTTCTAACTTATCCTGTAAATTCTGCTGCAAGCGTTCGGAGGCTCTCTTGGCTCCCACCAGCTTCGACTGCAAATGTTTTTGTTCCATTTTCAGATAATAATGTAATTAGTACATTTTTAGACCAGTCATTCTGATCGACTTCATTGATTAGCTGTCTTAGAAATTTAATAGTATCAGTATCTTCTAGAGTTTCTGCAGTAGCTAGATCTTTTTGAATATCGTTTCCTGACATAAAAACAGAAGATCCGGCTTGGAGATTAATTACAAGTGAACCAGCACCATTTTTTTCGACACCCTTTATAGCTATATTAATTAAATCAGTGAGAATTAATTCAGCAGTTGCAGTTAAAAACTTCTGCTCATTTTCTTTTTCTTCACCAAATTTATTAGATCTAATAAGTTGTTGAATTAAATCAGTACGTCTAGACATAATAGAATGACTCTTTTACAAGGATAAGTGTTATTTATTATAAATGTGAGCTTTAACGTGAAGATTAATCTGATTCTTCTTCAGAATTATCAATCGGTTTATTAGACAATGAAGTGTCCTTAGAAGTTATCTGAGTAGCGTGATTGCCAGTTAACATTTCAGCAATAACTGCTTCAAATTTTTTAGCAAAAGGAGAATCTGGATTCATTAGTAATTCTTCATAGTTTTCAGGAAGTAGATCTAAATTAGATTCCTCCTCTTTCTCCTGTTCTAATAATGCTTGCTCTAATACATATTCTGATACTTGTTGTTTTAATGTATGAAGTTGACAAGCCATTTCAAAATTGTCGGTATAACTTTCCTGATCAACAAATACACCAAGATGCTGAGGAATAAGATGGAAGGGATTACAGCAATACTTATTGCCACATGTGGTTTTAACACCAGCAAAACCAAGATCACCCCAACTAAACCACATAGCCACTCTTTGGGGATGATGCTGTGTTGAGGAGGATATGCCATGCCGTCTCCAAGCAAACTGAGGTTGTTTTGTACGTTTATTAATACATCCATTCCATGGCCAACATTCATCTGGTGAGCCGATATCAACTTGACTCCAGAACTTAAGAGCTTTAATGCGATTACGTTTTAATAGAGTGTCAATATTGAGTGACATTCTACCTTCTCTTGCAGCTGCAACACATCTAGTACAGGCTTGATGGCTGTCATATCTCATGGAATGACAAGAGAACCTGCCAATAGAATGACCTATATAAAGACAAAGTTCACCTTCTTCAGCTGTATTAGAAATTTGTTTCTGTCTTCGGCCATAAGCATGGCCTTTATTAACAGGTTGTGCTTCAGCCATTGTCAATATACTCCATAGGCTCAATTTCCCATTCAAGGATATCCTCACTTTCATCTTCATTGAGCATGTCATTAACACCTTCAACTAACCACTTTCGTGGATGAGTTACAGCTTTAATGTACATAGTGACTTTGTATTCCATAATTAGAAAGAGGATTCAGGTTTAACGTAAGTACCGCCATGAGCTGGATACTGTTGATTTAATGATAAAGGTTCGATTTGATTATTAATCATATACTCAAATCGTGTACTATTCTCGTACTTTAACCGAACTAGTTTGGCTTTGGGTGTGTAGTATTCGGGCTCACCCACTACTAATGCAGTCATATTATTTGTTAAGACTTTAACACGTAACCCAATTTTAATGTCTTTAGTAAGCATAATTTTTAGCTCTTTTTGTAATGTTTACGCATATCCTTGTGGTAAGTGCTTATCATTTCGTAGATGCTTTCAGCTACTGTTAGTTGATCATCATTGAAATATAAAGCTTCTTGTTCTACACACCACATAATTAGATCTAATTGTTTGGGTGTAAAATTCATTAGAAGTCATTTAAGATATGATTTTCAGGCAGGGGATCATCTTTAGGACGTTGCCAGATTCGTACACTCTTTTGTCGTCCAGTAGTTTTATCCTTTCGGCTAGTAACTAAACGACGCCAACCCATAGTTTGTAGTACATCTGCTACACGTCTAGACTCTCTACGACCTTGCTGTTTAGGATCAATATCAAGAGCACTTGTTAAAACTTCAGCTGCGGTAACTTCAACTCTATGAGAGATATATTGAACTATCTTTTCCATCCAAGGATCTGGATCACCAAACTCTTGAATGTACTCAGCAATAGCAGCAATTTCACCGCTATCAAATTCATATCTATCTCCATTACGGTAGGCCTTGACTGCTGCTGACCAGATACTATCTCGTTCTTCAGACAGTCTATTCCAGGGAACTTGAAACCCTGTACCTACTTCAAGAGGAACAAACCTACGATTCCCTGTACTATCTACAAGGAATTGATTCCTATTGGTAGTACCAATCATAACAAACCTTCTATGCAATTTTGTAGGTAATGATGCATAGGGGAAGCGAACTTCATCACATCTAGTAGTTACTAGATTTTTAAAGTTCTCAATATTACGTGCATTGAAATAATTATCAATCTCAGGAAGTTCAAGTAACCACGCTACATGTAAACGATACTGTTCTTTCATTAATGTTTCCAGTGGAATCGTTATTTCACTGAAAAGCTTATCGGGAACTAAGTACCTACTAAACATAGACTTACCTACACCTTGTGCTCCCACTAAGATTGGAAGCCAAGACATTGAGCAACCTGGATTGTATGCACGGGCAACAGCACCGATCATCATTCTTTGCATTGCAAGAGTTGCAATATGATGACGATTACCTAAGAATATTTGCCCAATTCTCTCCCAATCAGGATGAGGTTTACTATGAGCACTACAGGTATCAAGGTATTTCCTGATAGGACAGTAAGTATTTTTACTGGCGGCGTAATGAATGGCTGATTTTATTCTGGGTTCAGGTATAAATACTCCATGTTCACAAGCTAACTTAGTAGTCATGATATCAAGGTCGTTACCTTGTAGACTTATAGTCTCATTAGTTGGACTTGTATATTCAATAGCGCCAGTTAATTCGTTCTTACGGAGGTCACTTAAAATCTCCTTAACTTTTTTAACGTCATTTTCACGTTCTTTAGCGGCATCATCATTTGTACGCTTAGGGCGACCTTTACGTTTAACTTGCTGAGCATCAGGTAAAGGCTCTGGTATTGGATCTGATTGATCAGGTTGTTTAGAATCTAGTATAGAATCTAAGTCAACAATTGGATCAACTTCTGTGTAACCTACAGCAGCTCCTGCAGCTCTAAAACTAAGATTGGAGGGTAAATTCCTAGTCCAATTTATATCTTGCTTTTTAGCTAAAGAATACAATTTAGCTGGGCCACTATAGTTACCTAAACCTTTCCACTTATACGGACGAATGTTATCTTCTTTTTCTCCGTGATGACCTTTTAATACCCATTCGACCCACGAGTCAAACATAACGGTACCTATAGCCGCACAAGCAGCCATAACAGGTACGTACATAGATTCATACTCACCGTCTTCAGAAGGACGTAGGAAGTTCTGTAGCAGCCACTTACAGCGTTCAATATCTTGATCAGATATATCGCTTTTGTTGAATTCGACTGGTTCTTCATAGTCAATATCTTCTAGAAGAAATGAAGGTACACAGGCTTCATTATTCCATTGAAATACTGCATTAGTGTTGCCATACCAAAGTCGTTCAGGTTTCTGACCGCAATTATCTTTAAGTGTCTCAAGACCTAATTCAGCAACTAATCTATCAGCAATTAGCCAGTATGCCCCTCTGTGTTGGCTGATAGTATCTAGTGCTATTTCAAGAGGAAATAAAGCTCTGAACCTATGCTCTTCATCGCTATGACTAGCCGAGGTGTAAGTACCAGCACACCATTTTTTAGCAGTGGTGGTAGACCAGAACTTTGTTAACGTTGTATCACCATCAATATCAACAACAATAATGTTGCTGCCGCTTGCGTTTTCAGATTTACGATGACGATTTAAAAAATGGGTAGCACACCAGCCATAGCCAGCCTTTACCCATCCTTCTAGCCACGTTAAATCTTCAACAATGTTTGACCAACCTTTAGCAACTTTTTGTGGGTTAGTCTTGTTTTTGCAATTTTTGTGGACTGCAATCTTTATTTTCATTCGTTTTTTCCGTTTCGTGGAATTGGTTTACTCTTTTTAGAAAACGTGATTCATATAAATCCATTTGATCACTATCAATGAAAATACCCTGAGTGATATTTTCAGTAGATACAATGATTAATGCTACATCACATTTATAACCTGTACGCTCCTCTAATGCCAACCTATAAGCTGCCATTTGTTGAGCGCATTTTTGATACTTCCTAAATCCTCCAAAACCCATACGATCTCCTTTGTCAGGAAATCTATTCATATAAGGACCATTGCTGGTTTTAAAGTCGGCAATAACTTTTACACCACCAATTTCTCCAATAAGATCAGGGCATCCTGCATATTTATGTTCAGTGCTCCATACAAATGAAACCTCCTTATCGTCGCTACGTAAGTGATACCAGTCAGATCTTAGTGGTCGCTCTGACCAATGTATGGTATCAAACCAGTCAAGGTATTGGGGCATTCCGTTCCAAAATCCCTGATATTCATCAGGACAATCAATAGGAAGACCTCTAATGTGATTTTCGCAACATTTATGTATAGCAGATCCTCTAACGCTTGCCTCTTCTAATGCACCAGGATTATTAGCTTGCCATGTTTTTAAACCGGCTTTTGACTTTTCAGTTTCAGTAGCAGATAGTACTGTAGTTACTGATGGTAGATACAAGCCTGAACAAAGATATTTACGATAACCTGAAGGTGTCTGAATACGATAAGGTATATCAGAAGTCATCATCATCATTTAAACTCGGTTTTTGCGTTTGGAAATTTGCGCTGTAATTTGTAGGCTGGGTTTGCTCACGAAACATATTGTAAAGTTGAGTCACCGCATTTCCTACCGCCTCGGTTACTTGTGCAGATGCATGCATCTGCTTAGACAAAGCATTTACTTCAGACCTCAATGCACAAACATGATCCATCAATGATGGAGCTTTTTGAGCTAAAGCAGAAGATGATTCTTCAGAGGGAGATACTGCAGATGGAGCTGGAACTGTAGGCATTACTTGCTCAGAAGAATGAGCTTGACCCTGTGAAAGGATACTAGTGATTCGTGCCTGAAGTTCAGGCGGCAAATTGTTGAATGAATTAGGCATTAGAATTCAGTGGTTTCATTTACTTTTGTTGTAGCTTTTTTTGGTAATACTGTGCTTCCTCTTTTGTCAACTCCACCAGCCGGTAAACCTTTCTCATCAGTTGCAGATCCATCAAAAGGATCTTTCCCTTCAAAGAAGTTGGGGAGCCATATACTAGTTCGTTGAGATTCCCATTCGGATTTGACCTTTTCAGGAACTTTACGTACCTTTGGTAAGATCGAATACGACGTCTCAAGGCCCGTACCTTTACGGCTGATTTTAATCGAGAAATTAGCGAGACCTTCTTCGGTCCAGGTGTAGTCTTCATCTTCCTGTAGGATTTCAGTTAGTTGTTCACGAAGAGACTTTTGTTCAATAAACAAAACTTCTAATCGCCCGCGTGATGCGCTGGTTGCAACCCACGCAAGGAAACGCTTGGGTTTGACGAAACTCCCATCGATTTTTGGTCGATCAGGTTTCGACCAGTCGGTCTCTCTTGAAATATCAGAGGGATTACCAGGATGAGACCTAGTGACGACAAAGCCATTAAAGCGAAGTTCACCAGATTTATCATCCAAAACTTCTGAGGCATACTGCCATCCAACAATGGCGTGACCTGTTTCATAGCATCCGAGTAATCGGAATTCTTCTGATTCTCCATCTTTAAGTGAGCTTGGTTTCCAATAAGGTTGTGGTTCTTTAGTTTCAATTCGATCTTTTTCTTGTGTTAGTTCTGGGGGTAATACTTGTAAAGCCATGTATCATATAAGTAAGACTATTTAAATATAGACACATTCAAGTATTATTGTGGGTTAATTAGATGACAAGAATGGCAGGTTCTGAATATGATATAAATAAACTTGTTTCAATTTTAGGGCAAGGATCACCTGAAATGCTTTGGGAATTTCCTGATAAAACATTAGGCCACATATCACAAAACCCTAATCCAGGCAGATTTATGGACGTACCTCAGGATAAAGATACAGTAAGACGTTTATACAATGAGGGAATGCGAAAGTCAAAGGTTGGCCGAAGTGTTTTAGAGAATATGAGGTTACTGAAAGAATATCTTAATTTACCCAGAGTTTAGGATTTTTGTGTAACTTTATTAAGAATGGCATTGAACTTAGCTTCTTCAAACCATTCACATAGTTCTATTTCAAAATCTTCTTTATTATATGTTTCGTAGTCTGCAACTAACTCGTCACAAATAATCGCTATCATTGTTTTGAAATCCATGTTATCAACAACGGTTTCTGCTACACCTAGCAAAAAATTTTTGTACTGTTCGTCAGTAAGTTCAGTTAGTTTCATTAAAAAAGCCCCTGTATGGGGCGAGAGAGTTGGTTAATCGTCATGATTATCGAAAGGATCCTCTAATTGTTTGCTTGGTTTACCAAACCCTAGCCAGACTCCATAGCCTGTCAGAGTAATTAATAGAAAAGTCAAACAAAATGTCAGTAACATCTATATTAAAAATCAGGAGTAGGATCTACTTCCGCATAGCCCGCTGCCGTACCAGACGATTGTGGACTTGATCCAGACCTTTCGTAGTCTTTTCTAGTTGTGAAGTCATTTGCGACGATAGCCCTGTAAGCGCTTTCGTCACCTTCCTTCCGATATTCACGTATATATCCATGGACGCAAATTGCACGACCTTTCCGAATTCTGTCATTGAGTTTCTTTTTCCTTGATTCATTAGTTTCCATAAATAGCCAAGTAGTTACATCCGAATTGTCGAGTGTACTACCAATCTTGACAGCTTGAATGCCATTTTTCCTTTCCTTGATTTCCCCTGTAGCAAAGAAAGCATTACCTAAAACGACTTGATTGCAATACATTTCTTGAGGTATAGACGGCTCAATCGTTGTGACAATTAAATCCAGTGGTTGTGCTGTATCCTCATTGAACATAAGGTTGCCTGTTATAAGTGCCCTTGTTCCAGGTTTCCAGTCAAGGAATGATTGGAGTTTTGGACCTTGTCTGTCGTAACAGAGAAGTCGGAATCGAACTTCACTACTACTGCCGTTACCGGGCACACAAGCGTTAGCACCGCAATAATCCAGCCCATAGGCATTAATAGGATCTCCCACAAAGGATTTGAGTTCAACGGTTGCACATATAAAATTCATTATGACTGATACGTTGTACAGTCACTATATTAATCAGGTTTGTCTTCATTTGGGGGATCTTCAGGTTCAGATTTTTCACCAGCTGCTTCCATGATTTGTAACTCACGGTTGATGCTAGCCATAAACATTGCGTTATTAAATTTTTTGGCAACTTCAAATCCTTTTTTGTAGCGTTCATAACGTTCAGACATGTTCAGTAGGCCACATTGCTGCGGATATTGTTGGAACTTGTTCTTTTAGTATATTCATTATTTGAAGCGCAATTTTTGTGTGCTCCCATTGAGTGCCGTGCCAAGCACGTAGATCGCAGTAATGAAGCCAACTTCTGATAGTACCGGACATATACATTCTAGTCTTTGTATTCAAAGGTAGAACTGCACGAGCACACTCTTTAGCCACTCCTTGTTTAAGTAAGTGTTTATAGAGATTCATAGACATAGCATTATGATGGGTTATCATTGCATCAAGATTACCTTTTACTCTAAGATCTAAATCATCAATAGAATTTTGTCTATTAGTGGTATCTTGTCTACGTAAAGTAGGAAGTTCTACTTCAGCAGCAACTGCATATCGTTGTGAAAATTCTTGGAAGCTAAAGCTTCTATGCCTCAGTATCTGAGGTGAGATAGCTCTAGTAGTCTCAATCTCAACACACATACTAACCATCTCAAATGGAGACCAGTGCTTGTGCTTGATTAAATATCGTAGAAGTTTTTCGTAGTCAGGATTATCTTCATTAGCTGGGTTAGATACCCTAGCAATTTTTCCGACAAGCTTCTCTGCGTCTGGTGTAATCCAGACAAGTTCAGCTGTATGTGTCATAAGTAATAGATAGTTGTAAAATGTTTAAGTTAAGGCTAGAGTAATATCAGTTGAAGGTTAATCATGGGTCAAGTACTCTGCACTACTTTAAGTTGCATGCAATTACTTGGTGGTGTTGGCAGCAGTTTAGTAACATCTAATAAAGTTTTAGTGAATGATGTGGTGTGTCAAGGTGCCCCTGGTGCTTATGTTTGCACTAAGGTCTCCACCAACCCGGAGTTTCCTGCCGGTAGGTATTGATCATTTGGTTAGCAACATGATTTGCAGTAGGAAGTCTATATCCAGGTTCTTCTTCAGGTAAGCCATCAATCTGAATATTATTGGTAGGGCCAGGCTGGTTACCACTTGAATCAAATCCGAAGTATCCACCTTGAGTATTTATCTCTGCATTCCAATGACCGTGTGCCGGTTTAAGAGACAGTCCGCCATTCATAGAGACACCCACCGTTCCTGTGGGGTCATTAAGTTCAAGCGAATTTTGAATGTCTCCGCCAAACAGGCCGGCAAGAGCTTGTACTTCGGGCCGCTGTCCTGCAAATATACCTTTAACAGCATATGAAGAAGCATCCATAGGCCGGACACCACTCATACTGCCAGTAGGCGTAGGCCTGGTGAATGGATCATTCACAATTAAAAAATTGGCAGGCATGAGTATTCTCTAGTCAATATTACTATTGTAACTAGGCGTACTGCGGTAGATTGACGTTTGATGTTTCAAAAAATGCAGGTTGCCTGCTAGCTCTTGTAGCAGCTAATCCAGGGGCTTTGCCACTCTTATAAAGGGAATCACTTTGTGCTAACCAGTAGTTAGCAGATAGATTTCTATCTTCAGCTTCTCCATTTAATGGTTCTACGACCCAACTAACAGTTGCTCTACGTAAAGCATTTAAAGCTTTATTAGAAGAAGCACCTACTTCCTTAGCAACTAAGGTGTGGGCCGCGACATGGGTCTGTTCATCTCGGCTGATGTCCGCAGAAATTGTGCGCAGCCCCGTGTCCCCCAAAAACCTAAAGATTGGCAGGAGCACAAAGAATACGGAACGTTCAAGGACTGCAGCTTTAAGAACTGGGTGGATGTCAAAGTCGATCCAGGTTTTGGCGACCAAGTCTGCTTCCTTCTGTACTTTATCCGGCACTGGATGCGCTTCAGCCGCATACCCAAGGGCTTGATCATGGTTGACTTCATCATTGATATTGGAAAGTAAAAGCTCCTTGACACCTTCTGCATCAGGCAGATCGCCTTTCATTGCATTGGTAATGAAGTCACCTACAGGTATCTCAAGGATACGAAGTGCTAATGCACGTTGAACAACTTCTTCACCACCAGGCAAAAGCTGCCCAGCACTCATTTGAACAGGAGTCCATGTGCGCTTACGTTGGTGAAGCTGTATGTAAGGTGTTGAAGGTTTCATAATAAATCCATTGAGTTACTCAGCACAACCCACGCATTCACCTGGGCCGTTGTATTGGTCTACAATTATCTCAGTTTCAGTCATATCGAAGAGGGCTCTAAAGTCCTCATCTAAGGCAGTCAATGCATCATCCTTAGCTTGAGTGTTTTGCATGACTTGTAAAGAGTAATACATACTTGTCTGGGGAGAATCCAACCAGCTTTGTATGAACTCTTCGTCATATGTAACTACATCACTCCAGCTATTGAATGAATAACCGTGACATAATCCTGTACTTTGAAGCATTTCCATGATGCCGTTGGCTACACGGAAGTAACTATCCCAACCAACTTCTTCAGCAGTTTCTACATTGCCGTAGTCGTATTGTGATACACCGAATGTGGAGCTGTCCCTATCCACAACGCGCCCGATCGGTGGTGCGATCTCGGGGGCAGTGGTATAGCCTGCTCTGTCTTGATAGCGATAACTACAAGAAGCTGTAGGAGCAATTGCAAAGGCTCTCTCCATAAAGTGAGATCTTGCAATATGAGCTGCTTCAGAAATTCCTGAGTTTAGAGCTTCTACAATTTTAGCTGCTTTTCGAGTCACTATTACAGAAGTGCCTGGATGAAGATAATTATCTAAAGCATCAGCAAACTCTTTGTACGTAACTCCTTCTAGAGCAAGAAGGTTAGCCAAACCGAGCATCCCTAGACCCACCTGTTTATCAACAGTAGTTGGCAGATACTCATTGGTTTTACTTACACCAGTTGAGGGATGTAGATTTACCAGTTCAGACATTGCTGCCTTAAACGCTTCAGGAATCTCATCTACGGTACAAATACCTAGATTCACATGCTCTAAGAGACAAGTGCCTCTGCTCTTTAGGTAAACCTCAAGGCAGACATTTGAGTAGATGCGTTGACCTTTTTTGTCGTGTTTAATTTTAGATAGCCAAACATCTCCTCTTTTAATTCCTTCAATAACTGCCGCTTTAGTTTCGACAGATGAGTCATTCCACATTGCTGGCGTAAGGTCCACGCACTTCTTAGCC
>MDSY01018927.1_pt1 | contig 24394 bp, 22 predicted proteins | sample 811131 | NCBI WGS metagenome assembly MDSY01 (sample SAMN05326643, study PRJNA326480) | marine metagenome | isolation source: seawater | place: Atlantic Ocean: South West | collected 2010
CATGCCTTTGGGTATCCAACGCATTGATGCCACTAAACCGGCTTCCATAAGAGTCCCAGCAGCGAGTTCACAGAGGTTCGCTATAGCAATAACATGTATGGTGCCAAGGTGATTTGTAACTCTCCTTTTTTTTTCCATACTCACTGCTACCGATGTTTTAGAATAAGTCAAAAATGTTGGCGATATAGATGAGAAATAAGGTACTCGCCAGCACACAAGCCTGGCAAAACACCAACGCCCTAAAGCGTTATGGCCAAATTTTTCCCAGTACTTTAAAGGTAATGATTTAGCTTCCATTATTACTTGGAGGGAGAGTAAGCCCAGATAAATCCTTCACTATTAGGCATTTTAGTTATAGGTAATGTCTTTGCAGTCATCAATTCGTCTTCACCAATGACGCCATTTAAATTAAGTATATAAGCGGTCAATGCATAGACTTCATTATTACTAAGTGTGCCTGGTGATTGGTAAGGCATTGCTCTTCTAATATAATCAAAAATAATTGTGGCATAGGGCCAATAACTTCCTACTGTTTTTTTCGGGATTGGACCACTTATTGTGCCATGACCACCAGCTAAATCTCCATTGATGCCACCTTTTGCATCAGGGCCATGGCAAGCCATGCAATGGATATTATATAAGACTTTACCAGCGAGAGCATCGCCTGAGCCTTTAGGCAAACCATCACCACTTGGCATGACTACAAAGTCAACCTGCTCTATATAATCATTTGAAATTACGACTCCAAGCTCAGGGCTAACCCCATCAAAAACATCATCAGCAAAAATATTTTGAGCAATTAGAACAACAATAATATGCACTGCGATTTTCATCATTTTAGAGATAAACATTGTTTATTTCTCCCGCGGTATTAACGCCCCAAGTTTGTATAGCATTGAAATGATAAAAGGTATTTTTTGCTCGACCAACAAACCATTGCTCTCTTGTAGGCTGAACATTACCTTTCTCATCTATTGCTCGACTCATTATAGTCGCAGGTGCCCCATCCCATTTCCATGCGGATCGAAAACGTGTTAAAGCTTTGGGCAATATGTGCTCATCAAGTAAAGCTTCTGCCCATGTTTTTCCTCCATCAGCAGATAACTCAACATTTTTAATTCTTCCAGAACCCGACCAAGCAATACCTTTTATTTGATATATTCCTGGACCAGCAAGATTCAATGAAAATGATGGGCTAGTGATGACAGATTTTACACCCATAGGGAATGTAAATAATTCAGCAATTCCATCATCTCTTAAATCTGAATATTTAGACGTCTCATCTTTTGTCATAGAAGGCCCTGAGGTTACTTTGATGGTTCTCAACCATTTCACACAAGCATTGCCTTCCCATCCTGGCAAGAATAACCTCATAGGATAGCCGTTAGAAGGCCTCAATGGCTCTCCATTTTGATGTGTTGCTATAATGGCATCATCCATAATTTTTTCTAATGGAACACTTCTGCTCATCATGGCTGCATCAGAACCTGATGCTACGATCCATTTACCTTTGGGTTTAATACCCGCCTCATCAAGTAGGATTTTCAGTGGAACACCACCCCACTCACTACAAGAAACCAAACCATGAAGATTGCTAGCTTTTCTTTGTAATGGTTTTGGGGAGATCATTGCACCACTATTCCCTGAACACTCTATAAATTGGATATTTGAAACATGCTCATAACGGGCTAAGCTCTCCATTGAGAAAGACAAAGGACGATCAACAAGGCCATGAATAAGGAGATTATGCTGAGCTGGGTCAATATCTGGTATTCCTGAATGATGTCGCTCAAAATGGAGCCTACTTGGCGTGATAATCCCATCAAGATGCTCAATTGGTGTTCTTGAGGCGCCCGACCCTGTCGTACCAGGCTGAGATCCTACGCCCTCTCTTTTAATATGTTCCTCATACCGAGATGGCCCTGACTGACCCATAGGCATTCCAGGTTGCTTCATCCACGGAAGCCTATCCTTACCTTCTGAGCTCAAGGCAGATGCAGACATCAGCCCACCTCCAATACCAAGTCCAGCTTTTAAAATAAATCTTCTATCTAAAAGGCCATTATTTGCTGCAAAATTAATATTATCTGATATTTTTTTCATAGTGGTTTAACCTTAAATAATTAAAACTAATTACATTAAAAATTGATAATAAATATATGATTTATATAGATTTATAAAATGAATTTTCTAAATCTTGTATCAAATCATCTGCGGATTCTATTCCGACTGATATTCTTATTAAGTCCTTAGGTATTGGGCTTCCCTCTCCCTCTATTGAGAAGCGATGCTCAATCAAGCTTTCAACACCACCAAGTGAGGTGGCACGAATAAAAATTTCACATGCTTTTACAATTCTCAAAGCAACTTGCTCACCACCTTTAATTCGCATAGATAGCATTCCACCAAAACCCAAACTCATCTGCTTTTTTGCAATACTGTGACCTGGGTGCTCAGGCAACCCAGGGTATAGCACTTGATGAACATCTTTATGACCATCAAAATGATGAGCGATTTTTAATGCTGTCTCACTAGCTCGAATCACACGAAGGTGTAACGTTCGCATTCCACGCTGCAATAGCCACGCCTCAAATGATCCTATTATAGCTCCATATTGAATACGATTTTGCCTAATTTTATTCCAAAATTCGTCTTTTTTCTTACAAACCAAGGCACCGGCAACAACATCACCATGGCCATTTAAATATTTTGTTGCAGAGTGCATGATAATATCTGCGCCATATTCAAATGGTCTAGTTAGTATTGGAGTTGATACAGTTGAATCAACTATCAATTTAGCTCCACATGATCTTGCAATACTAGCTGCTGACTCTATATCAATTATATCCCATGTCGGATTACAAGGTGTCTCTATCCATATAATTTTTGTTTGCCCATCAATAACGCAATCTTTCAAAGCATCGGGATCAGCGGCATCATAAAGATTTAATATTAATCCCCATTTTTTAGAAAAATCAACTAACCAGCCTCTTAAGCCCCAATACATAATTGTTGGTGCAATGACATGATCACCGGGGCTTAATGCTTGAAAAACACTTACAGCAGCTGCCATACCAGAGCTAAATAACAGAGCTTCCTCACCACCCTCAAGCTTCGCTAGCATATTCTCAGGTACTACATTACTTGGATTCTCATCCCGGGCATAACTATAATGCTCAGAAATTAACTTATATTGATCATCGCGTGCAAAAGTTGTTGAGGGCTCAATAGATGGCATAATCGCCCCAGTCTCTGCATTGTGATAACGACATGCTTGTGCAATATCTGTTTCAGGGCTTCTTTTTGATGTCATGATTGTTCCATTTACCAAAGATTGTTAAAAAAAACCTATAATTAGCAGACTAAATACTTAATAACTCATAAATATATTATACTAAAATTATGGCATTTATCTTACTTGGTAGCATTATTATAGCACTAGTTTTTCTTCCGGGCGTCTGGGTGAAGCGAGTATTAGAAAAATATTCACTGCCAGAAGATCGTTACTCTGGAACGGGTTCAGAATTAGCACGTTTTTTGCTTGATAAAAAATCATTACAACATGTGACGGTAGAAGAAACTGAAGATGGTGATCACTATGATCCCACGCAAAAAGTAGTGAGATTAACCAAGGAGAAATACAATGGTCATTCACTAACAGCAATTACTGTTGCTGCACATGAAGTGGGTCATGCCATTCAAGATGGCGAGAATTATGGACCACTTAGACTTAGAACTAAATTAGTAAAAATGTCCAGAGGCATCGAAAAGATTGGTGCTGGTGTATTAATGATTTCACCATTCATAGGTATCATAACGAAAGTGCCAGGATTAAGTGTTATCGTATTTCTCTCGGGGTTTGTAACTCTACTATCTTCTACATTGATTCATTTTGTAACCTTACCAACTGAATTAGACGCAAGTTTCAAAAGAGCATTACCACTCTTAAATGATAGTAATATCCTTAAAGAGGGTGACCAAAAATATGCCTATAAAATCCTTACCGCTGCAGCTTTAACATATGTATCAGCCTCACTTATGAGCTTATTAAATATTGCTAGGTGGTGGGCGATGTTAAGACGCTGAATCCATAATACGATCACCAAATAATTGCTTAAAGGTCTGAACGTAATAGCGCATATGCTCTGGCTTATCCATACTGACCCTAGACCAATTAGTAAACGGTGGAAAAGGCCTTCCTGAGGCAATACCATGCTCTAACAAAGCAGTATTTATCTCCCTAACTGGTATCCCTGTTTCAAAGAAAGTAAAGTTAGCGTTCGACTTAATATAACGAACGTTCAGTTCATTAAGCATCTCTTCAACTATCTTTAATGATTCTTTATTTTGTCTTCGCGTATAATCTTGAAATTCCTGATCTTGGTAACTTGCATATGCCGCTTCAATACCAAGAGTATTATTTTTTCCTGTCCTTAGCTCTCTAATTTGCTTTATTTGATCAGGATGAGCGAACCCAAAACCGACGGCCAAGCCAGCCAAGCCATGAATTTTTGATGCGGTTCTCGCCACAATAATATTTCGATGACCTTCAGCTATTAGGTCAATCATTGAGCCATATTCAGGGTTTTCTACGAATTCATAATATGCCTCATCGACAAAAACTAACCTATCTTTCGAAACCTCTAATACAAAATCTCTTAATGCATCTTTATTAATTATATTTGGAATCGGGTTATTTGGATTAACAAGATAGACCATCTTGGTGTCGGGCCTTATAGCTGCTGCAACTGCCTCTAAGTCACAAGCTAGGTTCTCATCCACAGGTACTCTTATAATTTCAGTGCCTGCTCTAGAAGCATAACGGACCAAATCTTGATAGGTTGGGTCAACACAAACTACAGACCCTTTTTCCCAGCTTGCAATTAAGCCACCAGTTTTAAGTATCTCTCCTGAGCCTGTCCCCATAGCAACATGATCAGAAGTTACTCCATTTTGTTTGGCTATCAATTCAACTAATTTACGACGACTTCCACCACCATATTTATTCGTTAAATCCATGCCTTCATTAATTGCTTGTAATGCAACTCTTGAAGGACCATATGGGTTTTCATTTTTATCAGCGCGTACAAGCTCAAATGGTCTCGGTATAACCTCTGCAGCAAATAAAGGGTTAGATAACGGATTAAGCATTGAAAGTGCATTCGCCCCTAATAACGCGCCACCTGAGAGTAAAATCCTACGCCTACTAATATTTTCCATAATCCTTTACCTTTATTACAATAAAATTAATAATTATTTTTGAGCTTTATTATATTTCAAAAGTCCGTTGATTGGTTGAATTTACTACATTAATTGTATTTATTTAAGTGTAATTGAAAAAAATCTCCAAAAATAATTACTTCTTAAGAAAATACTTTTCTTATTTTTAGTATATTTCAGTGGTTTAGCTCTCTTAACGCTGATAATATGCGCCCGCAATATTGTTTTAAATAATAATTAATAACTCTATAAATCATATAAAAAGCGAACACAAGTCATGAAAGATCTAAATACATATAGAAATATTGGTATTTTCGCCCATGTAGATGCTGGCAAAACAACCACTACTGAACGGATCCTTAAATTAACCGGAAAAATTCACAAAATTGGTGAAGTTCATGATGGAGCTGCAACTACAGATTTCATGGATCAAGAACAAGAGCGAGGTATCACTATTCAATCAGCTGCTACTAGTTGTGAATGGGATAACCATCGCCTAAATATTATTGATACACCGGGTCACGTTGATTTCACTATAGAAGTCTACAGATCACTAAAAGTTCTTGATGGTGGTGTTGGGGTTTTTTGTGGCTCAGGTGGTGTAGAACCTCAATCTGAAACTAATTGGCGTTACGCCAATGAATCTGAAGTTGCGCGTATTATTCTAGTTAATAAACTAGACCGAGTAGGCGCTGACTTCCTTAGAGTGGTTAAGCAAGTCAAAGATATCTTGGGTGCCAATGCTTTAGTTATGGTTCTCCCAATAGGTATTGAAGATGACTTTAAAGGTGTTGTGGATTTATTGACAAGAAAAGCATGGATATGGGGTGGCGATGATGATCCAACAAACTTTGAAATAGTAGATCCGCCAGAGGAAATGGAAGCATCAATTGAAGAATGGCGAGAAAAGTTAATCGAGACTGCCGTTGAACAAGATGATGACCTACTAGAAAAATATCTCGACGGTGAAGAGCCTAGCATCGAAGAATTAAAAAAATGCATTCGTAAAGGAACCATTAACTTGGAATTCTTCCCCACTTATTGTGGCTCTGCATTTAAAAATAAAGGCGTACAAAATGTACTTAATGCTGTTGTAGATTATTTACCGAGCCCTACTGAAGTAAAACCTCAACCTGAAGTTGATATGGAAGGTAATGAGACAGGTGAGTTTGCTATAGTTGATCCTGCTAAGCCCCTACGTGCTTTAGCTTTTAAAATAATGGACGATCGCTATGGTGCACTAACTTTTACTCGAATCTATTCTGGAATGCTAAAAAAAGGCGATAACGTTCTCAATACTTTTACTGGAAAAACTGAGAGAATTGGACGAATTGTCGAAATGCATGCCGAAGATCGCAAAGAGCTCGACTTCGCTCAAGCGGGTGATATTGTAGCGTTATTAGGGATGAAGAATACTAAAACTGGACACACACTGGCTGATGAAAATAAGCCAGCAACACTCGAACCTATGGTTTTCCCTGACCCTGTTATATCTATTGCAATTTCACCTCTGGATAAAGCGGGCACTGAAAAATTAGGGATCGCTTTAAACAAAATGATACAAGAAGATCCATCCTTCCAAGTCGCTACTGATGAAGATTCAGGGGAGACTATCATCAAAGGGATGGGTGAACTTCATCTAGATATTAAAGTCGATATTCTTAGACGCACTCATAATGTTGATGTAGAAATGGGTAAACCACAAGTCGCTTACCGTGAAACAATCACAGAGACAGTTGAAGATACTTATATCCATAAGAAACAAACTGGTGGTTCTGGTCAATTTGCAAAAATTGATTACGAAATTGTGCCAGGTGAACAAAATAGTGGTTATACCTTTGAATCGCATGTAACAGGAGGAAATGTTCCCAGAGAATATTGGTCTGCTGTCGAGAAAGCCTTTAAAACAAGCATGGATGAAGGGACGCTTGCTGGATTCCCATTACTTGATGTTACCTTCAAATTAATGGATGGTGGGTTCCATGCCGTCGATTCTTCTGCAATGGCTTTCGAATTAGCCACCAAAGCTGCATACAGACAATCTATACCAAAAGCTGGCCCTCAACTCTTGGAGCCCATCATGAAAGTGGATGTTTACACGCCAGATGATCATGTAGGTGATGTTATTGGTGACCTCAATCGACGACGAGGTATGATTCAATCCCAGGATACTGGACCTACTGGAACGAGAGTAAGTGCTAGCGCCCCTTTGGCAGATATGTTTGGTTACATTGGTGATTTAAGGACTATGACTTCAGGTCGTGGGCAATTTGGGATGGAGTTCTCTCACTACGCAGCAACACCAAAGAATGTTGCTGATGAGGTGATCAAGGAAACCTTAGCTAGAAAAGCGGCGAAATAAATTAATTGTAGATTCTATAATCGAGTCATAATCATGACTCGATTATATCTCAAGAGTATGAAAACCAATTTCATGCAGCAGTACTTTCAGTTAAGTCTTCAGTCCGTTTGAATTTACTTACCAAATCATCCTGAATAACATACAGGCATGGAATTAAGAATAATGTAATAACAGTGGCAAAGACTATACCAAATGAAATAGATATCGCCATTGGTATAACAAATTGTGCTTGGGTACTTGTCTCTAGCATTATCGGCATTAATCCAATCGCCGTGGTTAGGGAAGTCAGTGTAATTGCCCTAAACCTTTGAGTCCCTGACTTAACAACTGCATCAATAAGCTCAATGCCTTCCTCTCGTGCTTTGTTAATAAAATCAACCATGATAATACTGTCATTGACCACCACCCCGGCTAATGCAACTAGACCGAACAAAGAAAACATACTAATTGCCTCGTCAAATACAATATGCCCAATAACAGCCCCAATTAAACCAAACGGTATCACAGCCATGATTATAATTGGTTGAATGTAAGAGCGAAGCGGTATGGCAATGAGCACATAAATTAAAAATAAAGCCGCTATTGAGGCAGTTGTAAGTTCACTCAGTAACTTTACTGTCTCGCTACTACTGCCCTCTAAATCAAATTTAAGATCAGGAAATTCCTCTCTCAGTAGAGGGAGAAAGTTATTTGTAATATCAGCTGTTACGGCCCTAGGCTGAACGCTTGCAGCATCAACATCTGCCGAAACAGTAACAACACGCTCACCATCTTCACGTTGAATTTGAGAATAAGCTTTACCGAAACTTGCAGTTGCAACTGATGAAAATGGAACTTCATCCCCGATATTATTTCGTATTCTCATTGATTCAAGATTATCTATTGATTTTCTGTCTCCCTCTGGATAGCGCACCATTACTTTAATTTCATTCTTTCCTCTCTGAATACGTTGTGCTTCTTCACCATAAAAAGCTTGTCTAACCTGTCTACCAACAGACGCCATAGAGAACCCCAGCGTTTCAGCTTCAGGCTTGACATCAAGCTTAATTTCTTCACCGCCAACACTCAGTGAACTTCTGATGTCGAATACACCCTTGTATTCTTTTAATTTTCTTTCTAATGCTTTGGAAGATCTTTCTAGTTGATTGATATCTTGGCCAATAATATTAAATCCTAAGTCCGAACCCCCACCAATACTTCTACCAGAATCGAAGGTTAATTTTTTTACACCTGGCATTTCCTCTACTCGGTCACGCCACATATTCTCTACTTCTAGAACTGTGACCTCTCTATTGTCAAATGGCAATTCAGCAACAAGCAATCCAATTCCATCTCCACCAGTTGGTGTACCTAAATCAGTCATACCGCCTGTGTATGCGCCCAATTTATTTATTGGTGGCAATTCTCCAGGATTAGTAATAAGCCATTCTTCATTTAATTCCAGGGCATGCGCTTCAATTCTATTTATTACATTATCTCGCAACTGAGACGGTGACCCATCAATCATGGTTAGCTCCACAACAACATAATCTCCTGGAACTTCTGGGAAAATCATGAATCTTGTAAGGCCACTATTGAGCACGCCCATTATGACAATCAATGCAGCTAAAAAAGAAACTGCGGTAAGACCACGATTCTCAACTGCTTTTTTGATCAATGGTGCATATTTATTCTCAATCACATAATTCAGACTATTTTGAACATTGCGATTTGCTCTTTGGAATAATCTTGATGGTCTTTTGTACCATGGAATATTTGCATATGGAGAAAAAATAACATCCTCATCAATTTCGTCTATTCTTGCATGAGCAAGATGGGCAGGAAGTATGAGTTTAGATTCGATAATCGAGAAAAAGAGACATAAGATAACCACAACAGACATAGCTTTAAAGAAAGGCCCACCAAAACCTGTTACGAATAACATTGGTGCAAAGGCAGCGATGGTAGTTAACACACCAAAAGTTGCTGGTACCGCTACTTTTTGAGCGCCTTTAATTACATTTTCAATATTATGACCATCAGCTCGTATTTTTGTATAAATACTCTCACCAATGATAATGGCATCATCAACAACAATTCCTAACACCATAATAAAGCCAAACAAACTTATTAAATTTATTGTCACAGGAAATGGGCCCAATGGCATCAGCCATAAAGCACCAAAAAAAGCTATGGGAATACCTATTACAGCCCAAAATGCTACTTTCATACGCAGAAATAATGACAGTACTATAAAAACTAATAATGCACCCTGAGCCATGTTTTTTGTCATCATGTCAAGGCGATCTTGGAGATAAATAGATCTATCACCCCAAACCTCTAATTCAACACCATCTGGTAATGTTGCTGAACGTTCTTTTATATACTCTTTTACGCGATTGGCTGTTTCAATCTCATTTTCTGCGGCGGCTGCGAGAATCTCCATATCTAAAGAGGGCTTTCCATTGAACCGACCCCAAGAATTTGATTCCACAAAACCATCATCTATTACGGCGATATCAGAAAGTAATAGTCTAGAGCCATCTGGGTATGTCCTCAGAGCAAGCTCGCCAAATTCTTCACCGGTATAGACTTGTCCTTTAGTCCTCAGCAGGATATCTCCTCCCTCAGATCTTATTCTGCCACCTGGCAAATCGATTGACGACGCTCTAATTGCTTCAGAAATCTCACTCATTGTTAGATCATATTCACGTAATGTGTTTTCTGTAACTTCAACACTAATTTCGTAGTCACGATCACCCATCATATTTATGCTTTTTATTTCAGGGTAATTTAATAATTCATCTTTTATATCTTGAGCAATATTTTTTCGCTGATATTCATCTATATCACCAAATATAGAGACGAATAAAATACCTTGAGGGGCTTCAACTTTATATACAACTGGTTTTTCTGTTAACTCTGGAAATGTAGATATTGCATCTACTTTCGCTTTAATCTCATTAAGTACCTCATTGATATCAACTCCAATTTCAACCTCGGCCCTTACACTGCCAACTCCCTCTGAAGCTGTAGATTTGATTTTTATAATACCTTTCGTATCTTGTATGGCTTCCTCAATCTTTATAACAACGCCCTCCTCAACCTCTTCTGGCGCAGCACCAAGATAAGGAACTCTCACTGAAACATAATTGAGATTAAAATCTGGGGTCGTTTGTTTTCTCAGGTCAAAACTTGAATTCAATCCAAGACCAATGATGGAAACCATTAACAAGTTCGCAGCGACAGGGTTTCTAACAAACCATCCTATTATTCCTTCTTTTTGATTCTCTTTTTTCATGATTAAACTTTGATAACTTATTGTTGATCCATTCTGATGCTCATTCCATTTATGCCATCTTTTAGGTTGGTGGTACTAATCATTTGTCCATCACTGATTCCATCAATAACATATCCAAATTCTTTATCGGTCCTAATTAAGACTATATCTTGATAGTAAATTTTATTTTCGTCATCGATTAGGACGACCTGTCTGTTATTGATGATCGCTGAGCGTGGTATTTTAATAAATTCATAGTCCTTTTTCGGGTGAATCCTTGCAGAGACAAAAGTTCCTACTGGTAAAATAGGCGTATTAGCTTGATTCTTTAGATTGTATGGATCCTCTAATCTTACTACCGCAAATGTCATTCTTGTTTTTTCATCAACAACACCCTCGCTTCTAACTATAAAGCCAGATCTAATTTTTTGCGTTACAGACTGACCAATAATAAGATCAACTTCTGGACCAATGAATTGACCTTCTCCTGATATCTCACTCGAAGTTGGAAGATCAGCAAAAACTAAATCTCTATCAGATAAAGGTAATCTTATTTCTGCATAATTAGTTGCAAATGTAATGCCAAGTTGTTTGCCTATATTTACATATTGACCCAGATCAGCTGATTTCACTTTCACCATTCCATCATAGGGTAATCTTATCTGCGTTTTATCGAGATTACGTTGTGCCACTACGAAACCAGACTCCGCAACCGCCAAGGCTGTGACAGCTGATAGATAATCAGATTCAGATAAGTAGCCTTGTTTTCTTATTTTTGTAGCATCTTCGAATTCATTTTGTCTTTGATCTTTGAGTGCAAGTGCTTGGTCAAGGGCGACTTGATAGGTGGTGGCATCAATTCGCATCAGTATCTCATCCTTACTAAAAATTCCACCTACTAAGAACTTTGGTGATATCTCAACTATAGTTCCAGAGATTTCTGCACTAAGGATTGTTTCAATTAACGGAGCCACCATGCCTTGACTATCGACTGAGATTTTAACTTCTTCTTTTTTTAGAATTAATGTTGATACTATTGGTGGCTTTGATTCTTGATCATTTTTTTCTGGTTCGGGCTTTAGTTTGCCAAGAAAAAAATAAAGGACAAGCGACAAAATTAAAATTAGAATCGCGATTCTAGTATTTTTTTTCTTAGTAGTCATTAGTGTTTCCCCCAGATTTATTTAAATATTATCCCTTAAAAGTCAATAAATTACAGTATTTCCTTCCTAGATTTTTGTAAGTATTTGTAAAGATAACTGAAATATTTCCTTACAGAAAAAAGACTTATTAGTTATAGAGTCAAAGTTTTTTAGCCAGTACTCCACCCAAGTATTAATAAGAATTAATATCTTTTTTAGTCACTGCATCATATATAAAGATTGATATAGCTAACCAAATACAAACAAAACACAACATACTTGGTATTGATAAAGTTTCTCCGTAAAAAAGAGCGACGATAAATTGCATTGTTGGCGATAAAAACTGCATCATTCCGATAGTAGTTAATCGCAATTTTCTGGCAGCAACGGCGAATAAAAGCAAAGGGATTACAGTAATCGGGCCCGCCAAAAGTAGCAATACAATCAATGAGGAATCATTGTTGGCAAAGATTGCAAAATCACCATGAGTTATGTGGTAAAAATAAGCTATTGCTAAAGGACATATAATTAGTGTCTCAATAAAGAGGCCAGGCATCGCACCAACGGCAACATTTTTTCTAATTACTCCGTAAACAGTAAATGATGCTGCTAAAGTTATAGCTATCCAGGGAAACTGCCCTGTACTTAACGTCAAAATTAAAACTCCTATTGCAGCAATTGAAATTGCGACAGCTTGAAGTGACCTAAGTCGCTCTTTGAGAAAAATTACTCCCACCAAAACATAAAACAAAGGGTTAATGTAGTAACCTAAACTTGCCTGCAATACTTGATTGCTTTGCACTGAATATATATAAATATACCAATTCATCCCAATCAACAAAGCTGTGACAAAGAGAAGGCCAATAATACGTATATCGGCAAACGCGGCTTTAATCTCCGGAAGTTGTTTACGTCCAAGCACTATTAGCAGACCAAAAGGTACAGACCAAATAATACGATGCGCAAGAACTTCCATGGAAGGGACCATGTCAACAGATTTAATATAAATTGGTAGAAGCCCATAACAAACATAAGCAATTAAGGCGGCAATTAAGCCTTGCTTTGTTTTTTTTGCTTTTGTTATTTCTTCAGGATTAATTGTCATAGTTACTGTAAATACATCAATTTCAATTCAATAATTTCTTCATCCTGATCTAATTCAAAACAAAGTCAAACTAAATTTAAGTAATTTTTAGTAAGGATTTTTATAACAATCAATTGATAATTAATGCCATAATTGACAATTATAGCTAAATGCGTTACATTCAATATTATTTGTATAATGTATGTATAGTATTATGAAAACAGCCACTCTTAATCTTCGTATCTCCCCGCCACTAAAAGAAGGAATTAAAATAGCGGCTAACAAAGAACATCGAAGCATTGCCAATATGATCGAAATGCTGATAAGAAAACACTGCAATGATAGTGGTATAGACATAACTGAAATATATGGAACAAAAAGAGAGAGCTAAAAATGGATGAAAAAATGCTTAGAGCAATGGTATCGGCCGGCGCCATAAAAAAAATCAAAATAATTGGTCATGGCTCTCGCTTTCATATAGAAGCTAATACACCTAATGGTCACATCACTGCGGAGACTTACAAAGGAAAAGTCAAATCTTGGGTTACACTTGATGCTGCCGCTAAGTGGGTTAGGTCAATTGGTGTTGGATCAGCTCACATCAGTTTAACGCATTGGCAGCCAGAACAAAGAGATTTATTAAATTAATAAATTATAGTTTCTTTACTTACAATGGTGAATTGCTAAAATCGATTAATGCACCTCATTCCTAAAAAAACCATTGAAGAATTTCAAAATAATGGTGCCGTGCTAATTCCTGGTTTATTTTCTGATTGGATCCCAACAATTACCAAAGGAATAGAATTCAATTTAATAAATCCCAGTCAGTATGCTGCCGAAAATTCAAAAATAAATCAGCAAGGCAGGTTTTTTGATGACTATTGTAACTGGACAAAAATTGAAGAATTTGAACAGGTCATAAAAAAATCTCATGCATCTAGAGTTGCTGCTATGCTAATGAAGTCAAATAAGGTTCAATTTTTTCATGACCATGTTTTATATAAATCTGCTGGATCAAATACTGATACACCATGGCATCAGGATGACCCATACTATTTCACTCAAGGTGATATGAATGTAAGTTTTTGGATTCCTGTTGATCCAATTATCAATACCTCTCTTAGGGTAATTGCTGGCTCGCATAAATGGCCCAAACCTGTGTTGCCAACAAAATGGCTTTCTGGAGATAATTTTTACACATCAAATAATGATTTTATCCCCGTACCTGAACCAGACAAAAACCCTCAGAAATATCCAATTTTAGAATGGGACATGAATCCGGGTGATGCTATCGCCTTTCATTTCAAAGCCGTTCATGGTGCAAGAGGTAATAATTCAGAGCACAGGCGAAGAGTCCTCTCATTAAGATTTATAGGCGATGATATAAGATACGCCGAAAGACCTGGCAAAACTTCACCGCCCTTTCCAGGGCATAATATGATTCATGGTCAAAAATTGAGGGACGATTGGTTTCCTTTCATGGCAGTCTAAGATAAGAGCTGCTTATAAATCTCTAATGTTTTATCAGTCGTCACTTCACTAGAAAAATCATTTTTTATTCTCTCAATAGCATTGATGCCATATAACTCTCTTAGCTCATCATCATTAAATAATTTAATGATTGCCTTTGCAATAGACTTAGCATCCTTAATCGGAACCACCAGTCCACTTTTTTCATCCTCAACTAACTCAGGACTTCCGCCTGAATTAGTCACAATTGGTGGCGTGCCATAAGCCATTGCCTCGATAATTGATCTTGGCAATCCTTCGCGTTTGATAGACGGCAGACAAACTACATCGCAAGCAGCGCTTATCGCAGGAGCATTATCACAAAAGCCTGGTGTAAAAATATATTGTTTTTTTTGACTTTTAAAAATTGCTTTTTCTATATTCCTGCCTTTCATTCTTCCCACCAATAAAAGATAGACAGGAATCTCTGGCGGAATGAAATCGAGAGCCTCAATTAAATATTCAACGCCCTTTCTTGGTCTTGAATTTGCTATACAACCGACAACAAAAGCTTCTTTTGGAATACCAAACTTACCAAGGTTAGCCGGTTCATCTTTATACCATTCCAGATCATGTCCTTTATAGATTGTTACAGGTCGCTCAATGGGCATTGCTAGAAAATGAGGACGCATTTCCAAAAAGTGATTTTTAATAGCATCACAAACACAGATTATACGATCTATTTTTGGATTTAAAAATCTAAGCCATGAGATTGGATCAAAAAAACTGACATTACCTACAATTCCTCGATACGCAATTAACTTTGTTTTTAGTCCTAGCAATGAAAAGCAAGCATTACTCAGAGCCTTACTGGTATAAGTATGAACAATATCAATGTTGTCATTCTTTATTATATCTCTGAGTTTGCTTATGACTGAAAAGTCAATATTTCGTTTTATAGTCAGATTTCGTATTTTAATGCCTTGTTCTCTCAGTAAATTTTCATTTGAAGCGTTTTTTTTGCAGATGACAGTAAGCTCAATATTCCTCTTATATAATCCAATAAAAGTCTCAATTGTTGGTCTATCAGGTGTTTCTGTAATGAATAAAATATGCATATTAATAGCGTTCCTGGGACAACAATTTTTTACTAACTTCCATTCCATGCTCGTCTGGTTGCTGCAGCCTTTAGTATATCTCTATTATCTTCAGTTGGAAGTGGTTCAGAATCACCAAATATAGCTCTAACCCAATGACCATCTGTTGGATTCGGTAATAGAATAAATTTATCACCAAACTCTTTTCGATCTCTTTCCATTAATTGATAACGAAGTTCAATACCATCAACATAATAATCTCGTTTGTAATCATTGAGATTATCGCCCAACATGACCACCAGCTCATGAGTTTTATTGACTGCATCTTTTGTTGGTGTTTTATCAGAAGAGTGCCTATTAACAGTCAAATGATCCTCATCAGCATATGGAAATCCCAGATAATCCAATTGATCCAATGCGTATTGATATGTTTTCTCTCCTTGATTTCGATTCGTCACATAAAATATCTCTACTTTATTGATATGACAGTAGTTCAGAAAATCTTTTGCCCCAGGTACCGCGGTAATCTTATTCTTTGGTAACCATTGATCCCAAATAGAATCATCAAAAAAATCCATACCGTTATTAATCAAATAACCCCAGTAGCTGGTTGCGCCAATAAGTGTATTATCCATGTCCGTAATTACAGCAAGTGGCTTTGATTGTGAATCTTTATTTCTGAGAGCTTGTTCAACTTTAAAACGAGCTAAATTATAAGCTTGATGACATAACGCTCCATATTCAGCGGCTGTCTCCTTCCAAGCAATTGCCCACAATAAAGAATTTTTATTACTATCATCCAAAGCTTGCAATTCATTGGCGCTAGCAATTGCAGGTAAACTCAATCCACTTATAAGCATTGAGGATAATAATTTTCTTCTGTCTAATTTTTCGGTATTATTTTTTGACATATTAAAACTCTCTTATTTTATTGGAATAGCACATAATCATATTATAATTTCTTAATCATTTCGGTAACAAGAAGATATCACAATCAACAATGATCGCCTTAAATAAAACTTTCAAAGTGATGTGCCTGGCATTAATTTTATCAAATTGTGGCGGTGGGAACGATTCAAGCGATGCAGAAACCATCATTCCTTTCAATCAGTGGCAACAGAATATCTTCTTACCATCAAGCACCTTTAAAGATAAATGTGTAGCTCCTAGAAATGGAATAAATCCAGCAACCAATTTAACTTTTCTTGATACAGAAGGCACAAAATTAGATGAAAATAATTTTCTTAGATCCTTCAGTAATAACACCTATCTCTGGTATGACGAAATCATTGACCAGGATCCTGCACCATTCGATACTCGAGATTATTTTATGCAGCTTAAAACTGCTAATGACAAATTTCACTTCACTATAGATTCTAATGAATGGTACCAACTCTCTCAATCAGGAGTAGCGGCTGGTTATGGTGCAGAATGGTTAATAAGAAATACCAGAGTATTTGTTGCCTATACAGAACCCAACTCTCCAGCTACCTCTTCTATCGTCAATCTTCAAAGAGGTGACGAGGTTATCAGAATAGATGGTACAGATATCAACAACCTAACTAGCACTCAATTAAATAACTTGTTATTTCCAAATTCTGGTCAAACGCATGTTTTTTCCATGAAAAAGAACTCTTCAGGAGATATCAAGAGCGTCACAATGACTTCAACAAATATAACAAAAACACCTGTTCAAAAAACTGGAGTGATCAATACGGACACGGGTAAAGTTGGTTATTTACTTTTTAATGACCATATTGCAACCGCCGAAAAAGGTCTGTTTGACGCCATAACACTGCTTCAATCAAAAGAAATAAATGATCTTATCCTTGATTTGAGATACAACGGTGGTGGATTTCTAGCAATAGCTAATCAGCTTTCGTATATGATCGCAGGACCATCTGCTTCTGCTGGAAAGATATTTGAAAAAATGGTCTTCAATGACAAGCATCCAGCTACCAACCCGATCACAGGGGCAGCAATTAATGGAATACCATTTTACTCTTCAACAATTGGGTTATCATCAATGAACAATAATACGCCTTTGCCCTCATTAAATTTAAATAATGGAAGCCTTGGTAATAATCGAGTATTTATCATTTCGGGTAACGATAGCTGCTCTGCAAGTGAGTCAATTATTAATAGCCTTATTGGTTTAGATGTAGAGGTAATTCTTATAGGAGCAAAAACATGCGGAAAACCTTATGGCTTTTATCCAGCTGATAACTGCGGGTCAACCTACTTTACGGTACAATTTAAAGGTATTAATAATAAAGGATTTGGTGATTACGCAGACGGATTTTCGCCAAGAACCAATGCTAGTAATATGAATATGCCAAGAGGCTGCTTGATCGATGATGATTTACAACATGAATTAGGGGATATCAATGAAAACAGACTTGCAGCCGCACTCCATTTTCGAGATACAAATAACTGCCCTTCTGTTGCTTCTTCTCTATCAGAGCAGAGTATAGAGCGATATAGGGTTGATTCGATGAAGATAATGAAACCACAATGGCTTAGTAATAAAATTGCATTGGAGAAATACCAATGAAATCTCCTTTAATAATTTTTTTTACCTTAACAATTTTATCAAGTTGCTTTTTACTGGTAACCAAGCAGGATGTAAATGCTTTATTAACCAATATGGATCCTGAAGTTAAGTTGGAAATTGAACAGATTATTAGTGCATCATCCAATGGATCAAAAGTGAATATTTCAGAAACAGCTTTCTTGGCAAATAGCCTTTTAATTATAGAACAAAACTCAGCAATGAAAGAGAAATACAAAAATGATCGAACTTCACCCAAACCAATACATTATCGACTAACAATCAGTGACAATGGCCAATGCTTTATCCAAGATAACAATACTAAACTTCAATGGTTTTTATTCAAAGGTCAGTGTATAGCTGAATCTAAATGACATCTTATTTTTATCTATTCGTTTTATCAATCATGCTTACAAGCACAGTTATTGCTGATAGTCGATCAGCAAACTTTGAAGTAAAAGAAAACTCCCTACTCTCTAAATTAAATTTTCCTGAAATAAAAGGTAATACATCAGTTCTAATTAGTTGTTCAGGCATTATTAAGAAAAACAAAAAACTTGATCAAGCTCTCTGCTATAAAAATCAAGCTGGTGATGAGGTTTATATACAAGAAATTTATAAGGCGATAAAAAAATCCAGATTCAATCCAGCAATAATCAATAAAAAAGTAGTTGAAGTATTTCTCCAATTTAGAGTTTCCTTTAAACAAGATGAAAATGATAAGATCATACAATTAATCTCAAATGCTGGCTATGAGGAGAATGTTGAAGCCTATGGGATGAATTATACAGCTGCACAGAGAGTCCTAGGTGAGGAGGAATGGCAAAAACATTGCCCTAAATACAACCGCTATAGGCTTCTTAGTAAAGCTCATTTAAGTCAGAATGGAATTGCAAGTAATGCCAATGTTACTCCGTTAAATGGAATAAATATTAATCAAAAGTGTAATCTTTTAATAAACTTCACCATTAATAATAGTCAATATATTCCTGCTCATGCAAATAATGAACCTATACCGTCCACTTATATTGAGTTATTTGGGAATTAAAAAAAATCCTTTTTTTTGGGGTTAATAAAATTCCAAAAATGACTACCAAGTACATTCGTCGCAAGCAGGATTTATGTTATTCATCTCAAGTATTTGAAAAATAAACTTCGTCCATGTCTCATTTGGTCTCCAGATAATGTCCATATCTGACTTAGCTTTTTTTATATCAACCTCCAAATAAATTACACGATACAAAAAACTAAAGACGCTAGCACGAAAATTTACTTGGCAATGCAACAATGTAGGCATTGAAGGATTTTGCTGCATCACAGCTGCAAATAAGAGAAAATCATCAGTCTCCGGATTACTCCATTCGACTGGTATATGTATATATTGCATACCAAGATTTTTAACCAGTCGATCTTCATTAAGCAAGGATCTATCTTGATCGCTATAAGCAAGATAAATTATCCGCTTAACACCTGATTTCATAATATTATTCAGGTCATCTGAAGAGACTTGTCCAGAGCTCGAAAATATAGATGAGTATTCTATATAATTATTTATTCTACTCAGGGGATTGTCATCAAAACTCTCGCCATTTGTAATCGAGAAACCAAAAAGTGCCCACAAAATAAATAACCAATAAAAGCATTTCTTCGGTATAGTCAAATTTAAACACATAGTATTCACCATATTTTAAGTCACATAAATATTAAAATTTTCAACATTTATGTGCTTAAGCGCGAATGTTATTTTAATATGAATAAGGAAATCTAGCTTTGAATAATATCACCAATGAGACTAAGAAAAAAAGTTACTTACTAAGAGCAGTTGGTGCAGTTGGTATAGCTCTAATTGCTCTTAACTCAACAATTGGTTCTGGTATATTCACATTACCTTCTATCGTCATAGAGCAAGCCGGTGCCGCAAGTCCTTGGTTGTTTCTAATTGTTGGTATTTCTATCATAACGATCGTACTCACATTTGGACAGTTAGCTAGCTACTTTAAAGATTCAGGTGGTCCAGTACTCTATACCACAACAGCTTTTGGCCCTGCTGTTGGTTTTAGTACTGGCTGGATACTATACATAAGTCGTGCAACCGCCTTTGCGGCAAACTCAAATGCTCTTGCCCTCTATCTTGGCACTATATGGCCTTGGTTTGGGAGTGGCCCCGGACGAGTCATTCTCATAACCAGCGTTTGTAGTTTACTCACATGGATCAACTATACGGGCATCAAAGATGGCATAAAAATGCTCGTATTTTTTACTTTTGTAAAATTAACACCAATCCTCATAGTGATTCTTCTTGGGTTTCAATATATTCCCATTGATTTTGTTAGTAATGCGACACTCCCACCAATGGAGGGGCTTGGCCCAACCGTCCTAATAATCATTTATGCTTTTGTAGGATTCGAAGGTGCAACGTTTATTTCGGGTGAAACTAAAAATCCTCGTTCCTCACTGCCAAAAGCTATGGCAAAGACGAGTTTATTTGTATGCTTATTCTACTTTATGATTATGGTCGTTTATGTTTCGGTCGTTCCAGAGAACTCAAGCAATGTGGGCGCTCTTGTGGCTCTAGGTGACACCCTTTTGGGACAAACGGGAATAATCATGATGACCTTGGCTGCGGTATTTTCAATTGGAGGAAATCTTGGTGCTATTATGCTTGCTGTTCCAAGATTGACCCTCGCTCTAGCTGAACAGAATTTATTGCCCAAGTGGTTTGGAATTATCCATAAAGATTATGCCACGCCGGGTAACTCAATTTTATTTTTAGGGGCATTGAGTCTGGTGTTTGCGCTGTCAGGATCGTTCGTTTATCTAGTAATTGCAAGTTCTCTTACACGATTATTAGCATACATAGTCAGTATTTCGGCCCTTCCTATAATAAAAAATAAAGCCGATAAAGAAACTGAGGCTGGAGCCTATAAGCTAATTGGAGGCTATACCATACCAACAATGGCGCTAATTATATGCTTGTGGATAACTGCGCAATCTAATTTAGATGCTTGGATACTGACTATTAGCTTATTGGCTTTTGGGTTAATTCTATATGGGATAGCTAGAAAAGCTTTAAAAAAAAACAATCAAACTTAATCACTTAAGAAAAAATCTCTGTTAAAAACAAACGCATTGAATTCCAGGATCGTTGATCAGATATTTCGTCATAAAGCATCCCATGATCTGGATCATTGGTGCCAGTTTTTGCAAACCCATGCACAGCATCTCCAAAAGCATGCAATTGCCAGTCCGCCGACATTGCCGACATCTCTTTTGCAAAACTTACCACATCCTCTGGCAGCACCGTCGGATCCTTCCAGCCATGCAGTACCAAAATTTTTGCATTAATTTTGTTTCCATTAGTATTACTTGGTGAAGATAAATTACCATGTAAGCTCACAGCTCCAAGAATATCAGCCCCACATCTTGCCATATCGAGTGAGGCTAATCCGCCAAAACAATACCCAATCGTTGCCATTTTATTGCTATCAACCAGAGCTTGTGAACTCAAGACATCTAGAGCCAGCATTACTCTCCTTTGTAATAATTCACGATTAATAAGAAAAGGTTTCATTAAAGCTGCATTTTCGGTTCTATTCTTGCCTCTAGTGCCTTTACCATAGATATCGAAAGCAAAACCTACATAGCCTATAGCTGCTAATTCTATGGCTTTTTTGCATTCAAACTCTGAACGGCCTGCCCATGCATGGCCAACCAGTATTCCTGGTTTTTTTATTTTCACGGTATCATCCCACGCCATAAAGCCTTCTAAGAGATGATTTCCATCCATATATTCAATATATTTTGTCAATATAGTCAATTTATTCACTCACAATGAGAAGCATTCAATAGTTAAAATTTTAAATAAATATTATCTCTATTTTTTGGTTTTATTGCAGTAATCTGAACATCACCAATCACACGCTCAATAAATGCCCCTTCGCAGTAACATAAATAATAGTGCCACATTCTAATGAATTGATCTGTGTACCCCATAGTGTTTATACTCTCTATATTTTCATACATACGATCACGCCAACACTTCAATGTTGTAGCATAATGAGGACCAATATCCTCAATATTAATCATTCTTAAATTAGTATTTTCAGTAATAACATCTGCCATATTGGTAACTGATGGCAAGCATCCGCCAGGAAATATATATTTTTGTATGAAATCAACAGATTTAATTGTTCTTTTGTAATGTTGATCAGCAATTGTAATTGCCTGTAGCACCATCAAACCATCTTCTTTAAGCAGAGCCGAACACTTCTTAAAAAAATCTCTGTAATACTTGTGACCAACTGCCTCAATCATTTCTATCGATACTAATTTATCATATTGACCTTCAAGATCGCGGTAATCATCCAAGCATAAAGTAATTTTTTCAGAGAGCCCCGCTTGTGCTATTCTCTTTTTCGCCATCTCAAACTGTTCTTGAGATATTGTCGTTGTTGTTATCTTGCAACCATAATTTTGAGCTGCGTAGATTGCAAAACCTCCCCACCCAGAACCAATTTCAACAACATGATCACTTTCTTTTAGTTGTAATTTTTCACAAATACGCTTTAACTTCATGGTTGAGGCTTCCTCTAAAGTACTTTCAGAGTCCTCGAATACAGCACATGAATACATCATTTTTTTATCAAGCCAGATTTGAAAAAAATCATTACCAAGATCATAGTGAGCCGCAATATTCTTTCGGCTACCAGAATGCGAATTTCTATTAAACCAATGAAGTAACTTCTGAACAGGCTTAACCAGTTTAGCTATACCACTCTCAAATCCGTCAAGAACAGAACGATTTTTCAATAGTATTCTTATAATCATAGTGAGATCATTAGTTGACCAATAATCCAATATATAAGCTTCAGCTGCTCCAATAGAACCACCAAAAGCAACTTCGGAAAAAAACTTACCATCTTGTAGATAAATTTCAGCAGTTAATGAAGAGCCGTCAGGACCAAACTGATGTTTTTGTTGATTTTCATAGACCACTAGCTGACCGACAGTAATATTAGCTAATTTGGTATAAATTAAACGCTTTGCTAATTTATCTAATTTGGATAAATGGAAATTTTTTTTAATAATCTTAGTTTTCATTTTATAGGTCTTTTTTAGGGTTATTCTAGTATTTATGTCTTTGATGGATGGACGTAAACAGGACATTTTTTTAGCCATAATCTAAATGCTTGCCAGTGAATGCCAAATATTATTTTCAGTGTAATTACTGGATAAACCAAAAGGATGCGAGCTAGAGAAGACGAAGAAATGCAATTTTTTTTCATACTTAGGCCAACATTAAAAAATTTATTTCCCTCTTTACTGTTACCCATACTGACATTTATTTTTTGTTCTGGCTTTGTAAACGTCCACTCATAATCTACCTCCATAGGCATAAAAGGTGATACATGCATTTTTTTTATAGGACGATATTTTTTTATCGAGCTCCCGGTATTATTCAGATTATCACTCAATACGTAACAACACCGCTCACCCCAAGGGGTATTGGTGACTTCAGCAATAATATATTGCAATTCCTCAAATTCATCGAAGCAATAATAAAAACTAACAGGGTTAAAACAATACCCAAAATAACTCAGGTTAGTCAGCAAGCGAATTGGTCCTGTAATCGTTGTACCAGTTTCTTTTTTAATGAGTTTACGTATAACAAGATCCAATGATGTTTGGCTATCCCCGTAATGATCCGCCCTTCTGTAACGAGCCAAGGAAAATCGAGAGACACCCCAAAACATATAATCATTAAATAAAGTTGGTAATTCTGCTAGATCAAGATAGAGCATAAAGACACGATACGAGAAAATATGCCGAATTGGGCTAACTCTTGAATGAATTACAGAGCCTTCATAAATAGCACTCTTCATCGTAATAACTGTTCTTTGAAGTGTGTTAAGGCATTTTTAGCGCTTACAACCCCATCTTCATGAAAACCATTACGCCAATAAGCTCCACAATAAAAAGTTCGAGGACTAAAGTTTATTTCTTTATGCCTTGCTTGAGCCTTAATGGTCTCATTATTAAATATTGGATGAGAATAGTTAAATTTACTTATAATGCTCTTAGGCTCAATATTTTCGTTATTATTTAGTGTTACAAAATATTGTGTTTTACTATTAAGATTTTGCAATATATTCATACTATAAGTTACATTGACGCGCTTATTGTCTGTATCATTAATTCTGTAATTCCATGCAGCCCAAGCTCTTTTTTTA
>MDSY01127089.1_pt1 | contig 24338 bp, 15 predicted proteins | sample 811131 | NCBI WGS metagenome assembly MDSY01 (sample SAMN05326643, study PRJNA326480) | marine metagenome | isolation source: seawater | place: Atlantic Ocean: South West | collected 2010
AATCAAACCAAGAATTTTAAAAACGAGTAGGCAAACCTTGAGCTGCTTTGAAAGATTTTTTTTCATCTACACGTACACACGTACGTACATAGATACCTACCGTCTATCTCTACTTCAACTTGCTATGCGTTTTCACCCCCTCTGGCACGATCCTACTGCCGTGCGTGTTCACCCCGCTTTTCGCTAAGTTCTCGTTCAGCGCTTCTTGCGTTTCGTCGTAGTTGTCGGAGCGGAAAAACGTGTATGACAGAATAACATCGTTGACGTCCGCCATCGCCGCTTTTGGAATAGAAGTCAGTCTTTTGTATGGGCGATTTATAAAGTACGTCAAGTCTAGGCGGATTGTGAGGAAATAGTCTATAGTACAGTGTATAGTGAGCTAGTACAGTCAGTACAGTCAGTACTGTCACTAGTACAGTCTGCCTATAGCCTAACAGTCAGGGAACAAAAAAGAAAAAAAGAAACTTACCGTCAGAGGCAAACTCTGGATCCAAATAAAAAAAAACAGGCATGTCAACCTCCTCGCCCGCGCGTAGCCGCTGCTCTTCAAAGCAAAAGCACTGCACTTTGTTGAAGTACGATCCCGCTTTGTTGGGCTGCACGTTGTACGTCGCAACGCCGGTGACGGGTGAAGAGCTTTTGTTCTTCGCCGTGAAGAACGCCAGCGTGGTTTCCCCGGGCCGAACTTTGACGTTTTTCTGCGTCGGCGTGAACCGCCACGGCATCCCATCCGCGACGTCAGCGTTGAAACTGATAGTCACTTCCCTTGAAAGGGCGGCTTCTTTACTTTTGATAGGCAAACTCTCGGACTCTTTCAGCTTATCTTCTATCGTTTTTCGTCGTGTGGTCCCCCCGAACCCGGTGGCTTGGCAGAATATGCGGTACAGCGGCACCGACGCGTACGTCGCGCCAACCATGCCGACTGTGAGCGCGAGCAAATAAATGCCACCCGTGTTCGCGCTACCTTGGGCACTCGCGGTACTCGATGCGATCCTAGCTGCGCGTATGCTCCGAGCCCGGGCAGCAGCCGCGGACGCCTCGGAAGAGCTCTGCTGTGACGCGAAGGATCGTGATTGCGTGAGATGTACGTTCGTAAACGCGGTTCGTGGACCGGGCACAAATCCTGTGCGCGTCGACGTGGACACCCCGCCGTCGATCCACGACGCGGTCTGGAAACACACGGGCGGTTTGTTTGCAGCCGCGGTGGGGGGGGGGACGCGCGCGGCCGTCGCGAAACGACGCGCGCCGTGCCGCAACATGCCGCGAGCACCTCGTGCGCCGCGAAGTGGGTGGAGGAGGGGGCACGTCGATGCAACGTCACTGCACTCGACACTCATTTTCGCAACTCGTGCGAAAAAACGACGAAAATCATCGTCACGTTTTTGTTCCGTTGGTGCGAGCGCCGCGGCAGGACGCGCACTGAGCACCGCACGCCGCCGCGTCGAGGCCCACTTGGGCTTTCTCTCCGTGGCTATGGTGATGGAAGAAACAGGTGCGTGTGCGTGTCCTTTGAACGTGACCGGCCTTTTGTTGTGTCCCCTCGCGTGCGACTCGGCACCGAATCTCGAAACGCCCATCACGTGTTTTGGAAATGAACGCCTTTCGTGTTGCAGTGTGGTACCCTGTCTGACCTCCACACGTTTCCTTTCTTTCGCATCTCAGGCGCACCTGCAAACGCGACGCGGAGTGCGATGCCCAGCTTGGCTGCGCTTGAGAGTCTCGCCGCGCCGTCGCCCGCGCCTGCGACTGCGACGAGAGAATCAGTACAATTAACTGTTCCTGACGCCGATGGCCCTTCCAAACGCATGGCGGACGTGAGCCAAAAGTTTTCGCAGTTCTACAGCGACTTGGAACACGAAAAGCAACGGCGAAGCGAGGTGGAGCTAGGCAGGCGGAATGCGCTGTTCGAGCAGGTGCAAAAACTAGAACTCGACGTGCATTCAGAGCACCGACGACGACGCGAACGTGAGGCTGAATTTAAAAACAAAATGGAGCACGACTTGCGTTTGTCTGAAAAACGAATCGAAAAGCAATTGACCGACCTCTCAACCGACCTAACGTCCTCCATGGACGTTTTGAAGAAGTCAATCGCCACGCTCACCCAGGGTTTACGTGAGGAGCGGACGCAGAGACGGATGGACGTTGAGAAGTTAGCCGAGCTGGTGGTTGAGAAGCTAGGGGAGTGTCAGAGCGGGATTGACGATGAAAGGGTGCAAAGATTGGAAAGAGAAGCCGTTACGCTGAAACGAGTCGGCGAGGACGTGTTAAGAATTTCATCGAAAGTAGATGAAACACAGAGTTTGACGGAAGACATGCATGCGAAGATGCAGAGTGATATCGACTCCCTTCAACAGAAAGAAAACGAAACTGAATCCTCTTTTCAGGGTATGGTGTTGAGTGAGATTGCGACGATCAAGCGCGCGTTGAATGAGGAAAAATCCGAGCGCGTTTGCGAAGATGAAAGAATCGTATTGGCGGTGAACGAATACACCAAAGCCATGCAGGACGGGTTGAGGCTGGTGAACCGGGGGTAGTATCGACGTGTTTAAGTGAGTTAATGTTGAGTTAATCACGAGTTAATTAGGGAAGATTACGTGCTGTATCTACTATCTATCGCGTTTCATGCACTTTCATCAATTCCGCTTTTCGGGAAACTTCGGGTTTTCGTCTTCTCTTCCGCACGTCCACGTCCCGAAAAACTAATTTGATCTCCGAACGTCGCCATTCCGCCAGAGCGCATCGTTCGGCCTGCCCCCTGATGATCAGGGGGCTGGCATTTGCGGCAAGCCTCGCGAGTACTACGAGCGCTGGTCGCGCGCGTGTTGCGAGGCTTAGGGGAGCACGCGCGATGGGCACACACCCGCGAAGCAGCAACAGCGGTTGCAGGGTGGAACAACTTTACGACCGGTGTGAAGCGGTGCTGGGGGTTTTACCCGTAGACACCGCAGCGACGCAAAGTGAGGTGGACGCCATCGCGCCGTTTCTAGACGCGATCACCCCCGCGGATTTGAGAATCAACCCCCCCGGACGAACAGACAACGCGTTGGGTCGCTTGCTCGGAGGAGGAGGTGGGCGACCTTCAAATGGGCAATATTTACCTCTGGAGTACCTGCGTTTGCACGACAGTGCTTTGTTCACCATGGGCGTGTTTTGCTTCCCCGAGCACGGGGTTATTCCGCTGCACGACCACCCGGGGATGACCGTGGTGTCGAAACTTGTGTACGGCCGAGTCCGGGTGCGCAGCTTTGATTGGGTGGAAGCCGACGGCAACGGGAGTGACGAAATGACATCTCACTACGATGGAAACATAAAAAAAAGTCTCCCCCGTCTAGCGCGCTTAGTGGCGGACCGTGAGACGCAAGCCCCTACCGCGCCGTTGGCTTTATTCCCACACAACGCGAACGTACATACTTTCCACGCGATAACCCCGTGCGCGCTGCTTGACGTGTTGTCGCCTCCGTACGCCGTGGGCGGCGGGCGGGATTGTCATTACTTCAAAGAAGTCAAGTGCGGTCCGAACGGCGAGGCGTGCGGCGAAGGCGAAGCGTGGCTCCTGGAAATTACGTGCCCCGATACGTTCATGGTGAACAGGGGAACGTACAAAGGACCCAGAGTGGGAAGCGAGGCGAGGTAGTGTTAGTGGGGGTAGTAGGGATGAATACTAGGAATAAATAGTGTACTAGTACGAAGGTAGTAATCAATACGTGTAGGCGTGTTACAATACTTCTTCTCGACTCTGTTGCAAGCACAAAACAAAATAATAAATATTTCATTCTTTTTCCATCGTCTCCCACATCAATCCCTCCCAACCCTTCACAGCGCTTCCGTGACTTCGTCGTCCCCGTCTAGGTCAAACAGGTGGCTATAATCGGGATTCGCAGTTATTTTGTACGACGACATACCCGTTAACCCGCCTTGTTTAATCACATCCGGCAACGGAGGACACCCTTCTAAATCCATTCCCTTCTCCGACAACTTTTTCCGAATGAACAACGTCACCTCCGCTATGACGAAAAAAGACGACGTCGCGACGAAGCCGACGAAAGGAACGAGGCCGTTGACTCTCGAAAGTCGCGCGGATATGTCGTACTGCCCGTCCTCTACCCTTACCCCGTCCAGCCAAGCCTCTGCTGACCCGTTATCCAGCGTGTAACTCGGCGCGTCCCGCGTGCCAAACGCCCACGTCGCCACCGCGAAGTGAAGCGCCACGGCGACGGGCATGGAGTGAATGAGCAGCGCGGCGAGTTTCGCGGAATATCTGGGGGGGTTCGCGCAGTACCGCACGAGCATCATGCGGTCGATAGCCATGGACATGATGATGAACACGACCATGGCGACGTGCACTAGGGGAATGCCTGCTGAGAAAGTCAAACTGTACACAACCTGCGCGATGAACTGTCCGTAGCGCTCAGAGAGCAAAAACGGCGGCGGCGTCATGAGCTCGTTCAACTCGCGCTGGGACTTGACCTTCGGGGTAAAGTACCACCGGTTGAGTCGCCAGATGACAACAGGTGTCAACAACGTGAACGGAAACGACCCCGCATTTAGTATGACAATCTGCGCGAACTTGTTGGAAAAGTCGGTGTACCAATAGCCCCCCATATCGGGGTGTCCGCCCTTGAACAGAAACGGAATGCTTTTCAATTCCGGGATTTCTGATGCCATGAACAGTGGAAGAAACGCCATGTTCACTACTAAAGCGAGAATCATATAACTCGCAATCGCCAGCTCCTTCTTCGTCAAGCTCTGCGGGTGCTCCCACATCGCCATGAAGTTGCACAGCTCTTTCAGGATGAGGTTCATCACGGTCGATACGCCAACCGCCACGGCGAGGTACACGATGCCGTACGTCTGGTCGTCCCAGAACTCTTTACAGAAATCCCCGAGTCCGTCGGTGTCGTCGTAGTACGCGGAGAAGCCCTTCTCTTTGCAGTAGCAGTGGTAACACACATGCGCGGCGCACTCGTCCATGTTTGATGTTGTGACGATCCCTCCAGCCCAGGCGGTGGAGGTGCCGTTGGTGTACGCGGAGCGGAACGCTGTAGCTTCAGTGGTGTTCGCGGAATCCGTAAAGAAACCACCCAATGCACTCGCGTCAGTGACCCACTCGTTGAACCGGATGTGGCCCTTGCACGCGTGGACGTCGATTTTTTCAGAGCTCTGTTCCAGGAAGGGCGCGATGTCAAGACGAGCACCTGGGGATGCAGCAGACGTGCTGTCTAAATTCCAAACCGCGGGGCAATCCAAATTCTCCGCCCCGCTCCCGACATCCGCGCACATCGCAAACGGGTTCAGCGAGTTGTTCGCCGCCATCGCCGCGCCGATCACGGCGAGGGAAATCAAAAGCACGAACGTCATAATCGCCGCGCTTCGCAACTTTCTCTTCCACATGGTTTTCTCCCTGAAGTGCAGGTTCTCCCACATCACGTCGGATGGCGGTTTCGCGGTGGTGATTCGTAATTTTTGAGGTGGCTGCAACGGCGCCTCACGGAACAGACGAATATCGTCCTCGCCTCGCGCGATCATTTTAGCCCGCGCGTCTCGCGGCCTTGCTTCCTTCGGTAACAAATCGAAAGTCAACGCCTTTAGCGATTTCTTACTCTCCGCAACCTTCGTGACGCAATCAACACAAGTCTGTTCCTCCACGAACGTCACCCAGGCGCACACCACGGGGAAGCCCTGCTGTGCGCACGCCGCGACGGCGTCGGCGTTTTCCTCTCGCAGAATGTTAAGCTCGGCCATTTTTTCTTTGATCAACTCGGGGTTGTAGTCATCCGGGTTACTCGACCCGGCGGCGCCGACGGTCCCTTTCTTCATCGCTCTCTTTGCTGCTTTCGCGGCGCTTTCCGTTCTGTCTGACATAGGCAACGAACTATCCTTCGCCACCTCCAGCACTAGCTTATAAAAGTCAAACTTTGGGGGCAGCACTCCGGATTGGATCAGGTTTTTTTTGACCCCGTCGTATGCCAGGTGCCACAATCTGCGCCACTTTTCTGGTCCGTCCGGTTCGTTCTCAATCTCTTGCCCGAGAAGAAGTTGCGCGCGTCTCAACATGTACTCCAACAGGTCGTGATTCGCCTCCAACGCCAGGCCTCGTTTTCGTAACTTAATCACTCGTGTCACATCACGACCCAGACAAACTTCGTGCACCGCCCCAACATGCTTTTCAAAGTGTTGTTTCACTGATTGTTCCGTCGCGTTTTCCGGCAACCCCCTTATTTCCACGGCGTAGTCGTCAATCGTCACCGTGTTCACATCCACTACGTCGTTGACTTTTTGTTTGTAGTAGAAGTGGTAGACTGTTAATGCGGTTAGGACGACCATTTGAAGTGCATCTAACACGACGATCGTTAACGTCGCGTTGCGATCTGCATCCGTCACATTATCATTTTTACTTTTGCTGACGCCCCAGAATATAACGGCGCCGTACGTGGCTCGCGCCAACCCGCTCAACTGGTCCCAGTCCGTTCCGTTGTCTGTGTTCGCCACCCTCGCGACGTGGTACACCCCGGACGATAGCAAAATCAACACAAGAAACGCAATCAGGTAATCGCGCAGCACGATGAACCAGAACACCACGCCGTCGCTGAACTTGTTCATCATCTCGTCCAGCGAAATGCCGATGGGGAGTTTTTTAGTTTTTTTAATCGTCTTTGACTTATCGAATTTTGATTCGCCGTCATCCGCCGCAGCCATCTCTAATTCCATCTCCTGCTCTGTTTTCATCTCGTGCGGCTGTAAATACCGCATGCGCGTCAACGCGAGCTCTAAATTAGGGGGTTCGTATACTGACTGCTTGATGTTTGATTTCCGCGGCGAGCGCAACTGCGGTCGCTGTTTTTTCTTTTTGCTCCCAAACATCGAAGACGATTTTTTCTTCACCGCGGGGGTTGGTGTGAACACCTGGCTGTTCTCTCGGCTCAGGTCAGGCGTGTCCGCCAAACCCGTGAACGGGTTGTTCTTACGAGCGGATGTGGGCTGTGGGGGAAGGCCGGAGGCATCACCACCGGGCACATCAGGCAAGCCCCCGTCCAACTCTGAATCCGCGGTTGAGCTCACCTCGGAATCCGGCTCTGCAAACTCAGCGGGTTGCTTCACCGTTAACGTGCGCAACATACGAAACGCCATCGTGGGAGGTCGTATGCACCGCTGTCACTGCGCCACAGGGACGTGGGCGGTCACACCGGCCGTACACACAGACGCGCACCTCGCTGCGTCTGGCGGCGGGGCGATGAATATCTTGACGTTATTTTGTGAATATCTTCTCGCGCCGAGCCGCCGACTTCCAGTACCGCCGCTCAGAAGTCAAAAAGAAAGCACCGCATGGTCCTCTCACAGAGGCCAGCGAACCTGTGGGTGTTTGGGGTTGTTTATTTTTTCCCTGCGATGTCGAACGATGTCGTCGCGCACGTCAAAACTGCCCTCTCCTCCACGTCCGTGGACGGTGAGGTGACTGAGTACGTCGCGGACATGGTTAACGATGTTTTGCAAGACGGAGAGCCAGGTCGAGTTTTCGATGAGATGGTCGAGGAGCTGGTGGACGCCGCTGGGCCGATGCTTGGGGAGTTCATCGGTGACAGTGAGATTCAGACACTATTTGAAACCACAGTAAAGCACTTCTTAGGCGATGACAAGGATGGAGACGGATCGAAAGAGAGTGGAACCGGTGATGCTTCATCACAAAACCAATCACCCGAAGATCTGTGCCTGGATCTTAAAAACATAATTCTCGCCTTCGCCGGGAAGGTTTTGCTTAAACCCACTAATTTGCGTTTAGTAAAGGGCGGTAGGTACGGAGTGGTCGGCCAAAACGGCGCGGGTAAGACTACTTTACTCACGAGACTAGCCGCAGGCGACATTAACGGCTGGCCACATGGGTTAAAATGCGTGTTCGTCAAGCACGAAGTTTTAACCAGCGTTGAGTTGAATATTTTACGTTTTTTGGAAAATAAAGCGGAAGAGCTGGGGGTTAGTCCGGACGAAGCCCTGCCGTGCCTAACCGCTGTAGGGTTCACTCCCGACTTGTTAAAAAAGACCGTCTCCGAGTTGTCTGGCGGGTGGCGCATGCGACTTGCGATCGCCACGGCTATGCTTCAAAAAGCTGACTTGTTGTTGTTAGACGAACCCACCAATCATTTAGATGTTGGGGCTGTCGAATGGCTAGGCAAGCATCTCGTCTCATTGAAAAACACAACCGTGCTCGTCGTGTCTCACGATTACGACTTCCTCACCGACGTCGCGACGAATATCGTGCACTTCGAGGACCAGAACTTGACTACTGTTGAGGGCGGATTTAAGGGGTTCAGAGAGAACAAGCCCAATTTAATTCTGCCCAGGATGAAGCAAGACGTGGTGGCCGAGATTGAACGACATGCCGCGGCAGATGGAGAAAAAGTAGTGGGACACGGCCACGACCAGAAGAACGACCGAGCACAGAATGTGGCGTCTGCTAGGTTTGCGTCTGGTTTGACCGCAGATGCGCTGGGCACACGAGCAAGTGCGCGAGGCGGGAGTCTTTCCGGTGGGTTATCCTCGTCCATCGCTGCCGGCACGGGAGGCGCCAATTCAAAATCGTCGCAAAAGAAACCGCTGATTTCCTTCCCCGACCCAGGAGGGTTGGACGGCATTAAGAACAAAAACCAGCCCGTCGTGAGGATTGATGATTTAAGTTTTCACTACCCCGGTACAAGTGAGAAAGATTCAAACACCCAAAGCGCTTCCAATGATTCAAAAGGTGCGCCTTCAAGGCCTTTGGTGCTTGATTCTGTAAACGCGCGGGTGACGCTCGGCAGCCGCGTGGCGATTGTCGGCGCGAACGGCGCAGGTAAAACGACTTTGCTGAAGAACATCGTGGGCGAGCTAGAACCCACAAACGGCGAAATCTGGAAGCACCACAATTTAAGAATCGCGTACATCGCGCAGCACAGCATGCACCACCTCGAGTCAAACCTAGAGCAGAACCCGAAGGAGTACATCCAAAACAGGTTTTTTTTGGGAAGGGATAAGGAACTTTCGAAGATGACGACTGTTATGTTAACTGATGAAGATAAACTCCAACTGAAAGTCAAGGGTAATGTTTGCGAGATTTTGGGCAGAGCCATGAAAGGCGGTTCTCTTTGTTACGAAGTGCGTAAGTTCGGAGACCGGCCTGGCGTTACCAGGTGGGAACCACAGGAGTACTTGAAGCAACCGCACGTCACGAAGATGACCAGGCACTACGACGAAAAATTGAAAGCGTCGCAAAGCGGGTTAGACATTCGCCCATTAACCTCAGTAGAAGTCTACAAACACTTATCGGATTTCGGTATTTCATCCGAGCTCGCGGATGGCAAGATCAAACGCATGTCAGGCGGTCAAAAATCACGGCTAGTATTGGCAGCCGCGATGTGGACCAAGCCGCACGTCATCGCGCTGGACGAACCAACGAACTATTTGGACAACGAAACCCTCGCGGCGTTGACGGAGGCGCTCCGGAAGTTCAAAGGGGGTGTGCTCACGGTGTCGCACAACGCGTCATTCGTGTCGGACCTGTGCATGGACTCGTGGAGGGTGTACCAAGGCGCTGTGACTTCCTCTGATGAAAGTGGTGCGGCGGGGACTGGGAAACGAAGCGCCGCTGCCCGACGTAAAACCAGGGAAGCAGAGAAAGAACTCGCGAAGAGCAGTGTTGAGTCGAATGGCAAGGACGGCGGGAAACTCAACGACGACGACTGCACAGAAATAAAGCAGATCACTTTGAACGGACAGAACGTGGACCGCACTATGACTGGCATTTTAGCCTCAAGGCCCACCGCGATTGACGTCAGAATAGAGCAGCTTTCTATGCAGGTAAACGGCCAGGAGCTCGTGAAAGATTGCGTCGTCGAGTTGAACGCTGGCCGGCGGTACGGGCTACTGGGCGCGAACGGAAGCGGCAAGAGTAACTTGCTCACCGCGATCGCCAACCGGGAAATCCCCATCCCAGATCATTTAGACATGTATCACTTAAGGGAAGAAGCGGAGCCGAGTGAACGGACGGCTTTGGAAGCCGTGGTGGACCACATTAAAACCGAAGTGAACAGGTTACAAAAACTGGAAGGCGAAATCTTAGCGCAGGGGGGGGTTGGCGATGAAAGGTTACAACCCTTGTACGAGCGATTAGAGGAGCTTGACCCTTCTACGTTCGAACACAGAGCCGGTGAGCTACTGTTCGGCCTAGGGTTTTCGAAACAGATGATGCAGCGGCACACGAAGGACATGTCCGGGGGATGGCGCATGCGCGTGGCGTTGGCGCGAGCGTTGTTCGCCGCGCCGAGTTTGCTGATCCTGGACGAACCCACCAACCACCTGGATCTCAGTGCGTGCGTGTGGCTGGAGCACTACCTGTCTAAATACGACAAGTGCTTACTAGTAGTGAGCCACTCTCAGGATTTCCTCAACGGCGTGTGCACGCACATCATCCGCTTGAGCAACAAGCATTTGACCTACTACACAGGCGATTACGACACGTACCAAAAGACGTTAGCGGCTGATTCTGTGATCCAGCAAAGGAAACACGACAAAGAACAGGCGGATATCAAACACTTACGCGAGTTCATCGCGAGCTGCGGGACGTACGCGAACATGATGAAACAGGCTAATTCTAAGCAGAAAATTTTGGACAAAATGGTCGTCGCGGGGTTGACGCCGTCGCCCAGCGTCGATAAGACGTTCACGTTTTCCTTCCCGGAATGCCGGAAACTGCCGCCGCCCGTGTTGCCCTTCAAGGACGTGACGTTTTCGTACCCCGGGGTTGATATAAATGCGACAGGTGGCCACTTATTAAGTAAGTTAGAGTTTGGGATTGATTGTGATTCTAGGATTGCGTTGGTGGGCCCGAATGGCGCTGGGAAATCAACGTTACTCAAACTCATGACGGGCGACGTGGAGCCGGTCAAGGGAAGTGTCTCGCGACACGCTTCGTTGAAAATAGGCCGGTACCACCAGCACTCCGTAGACGTGCTGGACCAAAACTCCCGGGTGGTTGATTTCTTCTCCTCTGAATACGAGTCTATGAAAAAGCCGATCGACGAGTGGAGAGGGTTTTTAGGCAAGTTTGGCATAAGCGGCAAGTTGCAGACCACTAAGATTGGGTTACTTTCCGACGGCCAAAAGTCGCGGCTGGTGTTCGCCATGATATGCATCGCGGAGCCCAATTTGTTACTTCTGGACGAACCCACGAACCACTTGGACATCGAAGCGATTGATTCGCTGGCGGACGCTATTAAGAAATTCAACGGCGGGTTGGTGTTGGTTTCGCACGACTTTCGCCTCATCGACCAGGTCGCATCGGAAATCTGGGTGTGTGAAGACGGGGGGGTCACGGTGTGGCGGGACGACATCAGAGCCTACAAGAGGAAACTCGCGAAAGCCGCGGGACTGTGATTTATTTTTTATTTTTACGCCAGTCTGTCAAATCGTTTCAAATCAATTCATCGTTCGGTGTCTCTACATATCTTCCTCTGCACCCTCAATGCTCTCTATCGTCTCTTTGTCGTCGCCAGTGCTGCGACTATCCCGCCTAAAACCGCCGCACCCACGCCCACAGCTCCTATTCCGATTATCCCGTCGCGCGCGATGGCATCCTCCGCGGCGACTCGCAGCATCTCGGCTTGTCGGCACATCGCATCGTGCTTTAAGGCTTCCTCCGCGGCTGCTCGTGCGGCGAGGAAATCTCCGTCGTTGTAGTGTGCCACAGCGGTGATGTATTTTCGGTCCCGCGCAGCCACAGCGTCCGCCCAGTCGTATGCGCCTTCCTGTAACAAGGACACAGCTCTTTTACCGTCGCCCTCGCGTTTGGAGTGTGCCAGCGCCCACGCCAGGCGAAACCGAGCCGCGTCGTGCGCGGCGTGGTCCTCCGCGGTGGACGCGGGGGTGGACGCCACTGTTGTGTGTTGAGAATACGGGAGAGGTCAGCCTGTGCGTGGAATGGAGAGAGGGATGACATGAGAGTAAGGTCGGTGCCACGAGATGCGTCGTTCATCCCGAGGCCGAGGCGTTTCGTGACTCACCCTCCGAATACATCCGGTCCGCGTCTATGACCATCTCAAGGTCCGCCACGGGCAAGCCCGGCCCACCGCTGGTGAACAGCTTCTTGACATCCGTGAACTGCTTGGAGATGTCGTCCAGAGTCAGGGAGAAGTCCATGGGGACGCCGCGGCACGAAGTGGACGTTGACAAATCGGTCTCAAAGTCATTGTTCAACACGAGTTGTGAGTCACTGAAAAAATCTGGAGACTTGATGAGTGTGGACATTCAGAGTAGTTGGGTTTCAACGTATTACAATATGCAAGGCGTGTACCTGTACGCCCGTCGATTCAAACACGACGGAACGCACATGTACACCCCTTCAAAGGCTAATAAACATAATTATTCAGGCATGAGTTACCTACGAAAGCAGGGGCTTTCGTTCGTCGGCGTGAGCGACTGATTTTCGCGCTTTCACGATGACGCCCGCCATCGCGGCAATCGCGGCGACGCCCACAGACACAGCTGACACCAACCCAACCCCCGATCCGTACCCAGACACCCCCTCACCAAGCCCCACGGACCCGATGTCCATCCCGAGCGACGCGAACGCGGCCGCGGCAACGGCGGCGTCCGCCTCCGCCAGCGCGTTCGCCGAGGCGTACGCCGACGCCCCTGGGTTGTCCTCTTCGTTGCGGTAGTAGTCCTTTTTGAAGACGCTTCCTTCGGTGCACTGCGCGGCGCCGTCCAGTGCGCCGAGGTCGGATCCAGCCTGCGCCACTACGGGGTACACGGACTCGAACAGCAGACCGCAGGTGCCGAACAGGTTCTCCTCGGACGGGTGCTGGCGCTCCAGCTTGAAAAAACCGTGCTCCCCGAACTCCTCGCCGTACGAGTTCTTGACGAGCCAGTACTTCTTCCCGCCTTCCTCACCCCACCCAACGACGAGCGCGGCGTGGTTGATGGACTGAATGCCCCGGCCAGCCGGGGGGCAGGACGCGGCGTCAATAATACCTGATTCATAAAACTGTAAGTTGTTCGCGTTAATCCCGATCGCCACCGGCCCCGCCTCTTTGATCGCGATCATCAGCGCCCGGTTCCCGGCGGTCATCTTCAAATCGCACATCCCGGGTGTGATGATTTCTAATGGGACGTCTGCGTCGCATTGCGCTCTTTCATCATCTTGAGTAGCACCAGGCACTCTCTCGTCATAAGCCTGCTGCGTCGCGATCCCGCCGTTCTCGCCGATCCAATCGTACGCGGTGTACATGTTCCCCGTGTTGCACCCGTTGTCCTGGTGGTCGCACACCATAAGCTGCTTCACGGACATGGGGACATAGTCTGTTTTCGTCGTCACCGCCCACCGCCCGGCGATGGAGTCGGCGCTGACGAACGCCCAGCACGAGGCGCAGATATCCTGCTGGTTGTGCACCGGGCCCACGACTTGCCCGAACCCCTGCTGCGGGTCCGTCCACGAGAACTCAGCAGGGAGGTCGTCAAAGTTCTCGTCGTCTTCCGCCCCGAGCTTGGCGTGCTTTTTCGTCGCAAACTCGGACAAATCCTCCGCAATCGTTTGCTTCACCGTCTCAACCTTTTGTGTGCTCGGGCGGTACTTCAAATGCGTCGAGACGAACTCCTCCTCGCTCAAGTCGCCGAAACGGCCCATCTGCATGTTGAACATGCGGTCTGTAGTAGAGAAGAAGGGGAGGTCAGCGGGAGAGTCAAGGGGGGTGATCTGGCCATAGGGGAGGGGAGGCGGAGAGGCGCGGTAAAATAACGGGGATCCGGGGTGTTGACGAGCATCTTCAACTGTCGTCGATCGGGCATTACTTACCCGGGTTGCTGTTGTGTACGTTGACGAACTCCTGGTTCAGGTTGAAGATCTTCTCCCTGAGAATCGATACTTCGCACGCCTTGCTTCCGTCGCAGTATTTCTTGTCGTGCTTGCTCATAAACCCGAGGAACGCGGGGGAGTGCTCGTGCGACGAAAAGGCATCCTTGCTGGCCATTCCAGCCATTGACGCCACCTCATCGGACGCCGAGGCACTGCCTGCCATCAGTGCTAGCACCGCCACTGCGGTGGAGAGCTTCGTCATCGACGAAACAAAGACGTTGAGACGGGCGTGCGTTCTGCGCGCGCCGCTCGTTGTGCCGAGCCGCGTCCTCGCGAACGTGGAATCTCAGTTTACGCGCGCCCTGTCTGTGAGAATACACACTAAAATGAAAGCGCTCATTTTTCTAGTCGATCTCGGAGATGACTCGCCATCGACGGTCTACATTTTGCCGATATATGCGAATAATAACACCCAAAATACCCATAGCCTTCTCGATTCTCGTTGTCATTTCTCCGTCCAGAAACTTCAACCGACGTGCCCTTTTGCGTGCATTCTCAGACGCGGCTCATACTGCCCGAGACGCGACGATGGTCGCGACCCGTCGATCCTCCACCGCGGGTTCCGGGCGAAGCATCTCGCCCTCAGCGTCACGCGCGGTGCCCCGAGGCACATCCCGCGTCGCCACGGAGGCCAAGCTAGTGTTCGCCGTCGCGGGCATCTTCTTCGCGTTCAGCGCGTTCGCGGTGCTGCAGGAGGCTGTGTACCGCACGAGCTATAAAGGCGAGCGGTTTTCGGCGACGTTTTTGGTGCTGATCGTGGAGCGGGGCGTGAACACGCTGGTGGGCTTGATTGGGACGTCCGTGGTTGGGATGCAGGCGAACGGGGGGACGTCAAAGACAACAAAGTCATCCAAAAACACAAGCAAGGTCCCTTTCACGGAAATCGCCACCAGCGGCGTTTCCCAGATGCTTGCCATGGCCGCTGCGAACGAAGCGCTGCGGTTCGTTTCTTTCCCAACGCAAGTGCTTGGGAAATCGTGCAAGATGATCCCCGTGATGATTGGCGGGATCGTTGCGGGGAGGAAGTTTCCCACGAGTCAGTACGTACAGGTATTGGTGGTTACGACTGGGGTGGTTGCGTTCAATCTGGGAAAACAAAGTTCGTCGAAAAAAGGAGAATCGGAAGACAGCGTCTACGGCCTTTCATTAATCGCGTTATCGTTAGTGATGGATTTCGTCACCGCCACGCTACAGGACAGAGTGAAGTTCGCTACGAAACGTATGAACCCTAGTCATAAAAACCCGAAAACCAACATGTTCGAAAGCATGCTTTGGACCAATTTAGGGGGGGTTGTCATGGCGATTGCGTTCGCTTTGGGTACTAATCAATTTTTTGACGGCATTGCCTTTTGCGTGCGACACATAGACGCTGGCTACGCAATCCTGTACTACGCCCTCGCGTCAGTAATAGGCCAGCTGTTCGTGTACTTTACCATCACGGAGTTCGACCCGCTGGTGCTGAGCACCGTAACGACCACGCGGAAGATCTTCAGCACCGTGTACTCGGTGGTGCGCACGGGGGCGGCGATGTCAGAGATGCAAATCGGGGGGTGCGCCGCAGTGTTCACAGCCATCGCGTGGGAAACACTGGAGAAGTACAGGAAGGCGCAGGGCGTCAAGGGGAGTGTGGGGAAGAAGAAAAGGAACTAGAGAGCAATGATAATGGCTTTCGAGAGATGGTCAGATATAACTTATAGCACAATTTATTAACAGTTGATTTTCACACTTTTATTACTTGATCTCTTTTTCATCCCTCCCATCGTCACTCCGCGATGGCTCCTAAGTACGTGCTCGGGGTTGATGGCGGCACCGGCGGAATCCGCGCCGGTTTGTTCAAGGTCGCGACTGGTACGCCCGTGGGGTTCGCGGACACCCCGTACCACACCACCCACCCTTTGCCGGGGTACGCGGAGCAAAGTCCGAATGACTGGTGGCAAGGCATGGGCGAGTCCGTGCGTCGCGTTTTGAAGGAGACGGGGGTGAACCCAGAGGACGTCGCCGGGCTGTGCTGCGACACCACTTGCTGCACCGTGGTGGCGCTTGATGAGCAGGGCGACGCGATCATGCCCAGCATCCTGTGGATGGACATGAGGGCAGCGGAGCAAACGGAACAGGTAGGAGCACAAAGATGTTTCCGAGACGAAAGGTGGTCCGACACGATTGCACAAATTCCATTCCACATCATCAATTCCCTGACTAACACACGTACACTTCCATTCGTGTCTCAACACACTAATAATACTTCCCAGGTCCTCGCGACTGGTGATGCCGCCCTACGAGTCTGTGGCGGCGGCAAGGGCCCCGTTTCCGCGGAGTGGATGATCCCCAAAGCGCTGTGGCTGAAGCAGAAGAAAAAAGAAACGTACGACGCGGCGAACAAGATTTGCGAGTACCAGGACTTTATCAACCTGAAACTCACCGGAAAGTACGTCGCGTCGGGGAACAACGTCGCGGTGCGGTGGCACTTTGCGGACGGAAAGCCGCCCGTGGGGTTGTTGCGAAAACTGGATCTCCAAGATTTACAGACTAAATGGCCCACCGAAGTCGTAGCGCCCGGCGACGTCATCGGTCCGCTATCAGAAACAGCCGCTAAATTCCTAAACCTCCCCGCCGGCATTCCCATCGCGCAAGGCGGCGCGGATGCGTTCATCGCGATGATCGGCTTGGGGTGTGTTGAGAGTGGGCAGCTCGCGTTGATTACCGGCTCATCGCATTTGCACTTAGGCGTGACTAGCAACAGTACGTTATCGGGCGAAGGCGTGTTCGGTGCCTATGAAAACGCGTTGCCCGGAGTTGCCGGCATCGTGGAAGGCGGACAAACAAGCACCGGGTCGGTCGTGAAGTGGTTCAAGGAGCTGTGCGACGGCGGTGATGAATTCTACGATAAAATCAATCAACTCGCGTCTGAAATTCCAATCGGCTGTGAAGGTCTGATCATGCAGGAACACCTGCAGGGGAACCGAACGCCGCATGTCGATCCCTCGAGCCGCGGCGTGTTTTCTGGAGTAACTTTGAAACACAACAGAGCGCACTTGTACCGTTCAATTCTGGAGGGGATTTCGTTCGGGACGCGGTTGATTTTCGACTCCATGGCGGACGCTGGCTACGTGCCGACTGAGGTTGTCGTCGCAGGGGGGGCGACCCGATCGGAACTGTGGCTGCAGATCCACGCGGACGCGGCGGGGATCCCCTTTCGGCGAACCAAGTGCGCGGACGCGCCTGCGTTGGGCTGCGCCGTGTTAGCAGCGGTTGCGGCCGGGTGCTACCCCGACGTGCCTTCCGCGGTACAGGCGATGGTGCACCCCTCCGGGGTGGTCACCCCGAACCAACAGGCGCACCACAAGTACGCCTCAGCCTACGCCGCGTACAAGGCGACGTACCACGCCACGAAGCACATCGTGCGCCGGCAAGGCAAGGCGGCGATCGACGCGAACGTGGACGACGCTTCCTTGAAACGGAAAAGAATCGACGCGCATTGTGAACGTAAAAAGAGCGCGAATGGGCTTTGCGCCGTTGTAGCGCCCTCGCTCCTCGCCGCGGACCAAGGCGCCCTGGCCTCGGAAGTGGCACGCATGCTCCACGACGGCGCGGATTGGCTGCACGTGGACATAATGGACGGGAGCTTCGTGCCCAACTTGACGATAGGTCCGCCCGTGGTCGGTGATTTGAAATCCCAAGCAAAGAACGCGTTCCTGGATTGCCACCTTTCGTGTTTCCATCCTGACACGTTAATAGAACCGCTCGCGAAAGCGGGCGCGGACCAAGTGACGTTCCACTGGGAAGCCGTGGGGTGCGACTCTGGTAAGGCGGAGGCGCTCGCCGGGAAAATTAAAAATCTCGGCATGCGCGCCGCGGTCGCGGTGAAGCCGAAAACCCCCATCGACGAAATAGCAACCTTGTGCAACAAGACAAATGGCAGCGTGTTCGACATGGTGCTTTGTCTGTCCGTGGAACCCGGGTTCGGAGGACAGAGTTTCATGCCGTCGGTTTTGCCGAAAGTGAAAAAGTTGAGGGAACTGTGTCCCATGCTGGATATCCAGATGGACGGCGGCGTTAACTTGCAGACCGTGGAGCAGTGCGCCCAAGCCGGCGCGAATGTCGTGGTGGCGGGAAGCGCTGTTTTCGGATCGAAAGATCCCGCGGTCGCGATTGCGGGGTTGCGAGAAGCGCTACAGAAGGAGCTACCCTTCTACAAGTGAAGACGGAGTAATACTTACTATTTTTTTACACTCATCATCAGAATATGACTTTCGCCCTCATTATCTCAATACATTTGCACCGCCGCCTCAGAGGCGCGCGCGCCGTGGTGGGCAGTGCAAGGTCCACCGCCCGACCGCGACCTCCCGGATGTCGACGGCCGTCCCTGTGGGGGCGGCAGCCGCGCCGGTCAGACCGGGCGCCCACCCCGAGTGGTCCCCGGCACGCACCATGTCGCCCCCCGTCGGTTCGACGAACGAGAATGAGATCCACGGACCATCTCGCCCGATTCGTTCGCCCCACCTTATGGGCAAACCCACACACGAACAACGCACGCGTGCGTGGCTATACGCGGTGTTCTTCCTGCTCACCATGTCCCAAGCCTTGCCGTTAACCGCGATCCAGGTGCTGCTGAACCGCGATTTAGGATTGGCGCAAAAACCCGAAGTGGTGAACAAGTACTTCGCTGTGGAGTTTTCCATGAGCACGCTGAAACCGGCGTACGCGCTGTTATCGGATTTGCTTCCGATTTTCGGACGGAAAAGAGTGCCGTACATGGTCTTAGGGGCGGTGGGGTACGCGGTGGCGCTGCAGGGGTATGCCAGGGTCAACAACTTGACGTCGCTATACGCCGCCGGGATTATTTCCGTCATCGTCTTTGCAATTTGTGAAACCGGCGCGGATGGCGCCCTGGTGCAGCTCTCAAGAGGCGACCCTCAAAACACCATGAAGGTACAATCAACCGGTATGCTCGTCAGATCGTTAGGGAGCTTCACCGCGACCGCGCTGAGCATTCCCCTGCTCGCGGTGTCGGACGCGCGGACGGTGATTTCGCTTTCGGGCGTTTTTGCAATTTTTGCTGCGGGCGCGGCGTGTGCGATCCCGGAGCCGAAGACTAATGAAGGTAATGCAAGTAATGAAATCTACGATGCACAAAGACTCGTGTCACCTGAGGATGTGGAAGGCAGTGCAAATGCTTCCAGTCGACGTTTGGAGGGTGGTTTCGTAGAGTGGTCCACGCACTCGTCGCGTTTACAAAGAGCGCTCGTGCCGTTCAAGCCGTGCTTCACCCGCAGGGTCGCTACCTCCGCGTTATTTCTGTTCGCCTACCGCCTCCCTCCCACTAGTTTAGTGACATACACCACGTTTACCTTCGCGCAGTTCACGCTTCCGAACTGGGGGTACAGCGGCATGTTACTGTTGTCCATGGCAGGGGGGATTTTAGCGACGTGGGGGTACCGGTATGCGGCGGAGATGAAGGGTAAAGGATGTCCTCCTCATTCATCAACGACAACCACGACAACGCCTTTCAGTTGGAAAAATCAATTCAACCAGGGTTTGGGTTTGCAGTCTGGGTTCTTGGTAGGCGCTGCTGTCAACGCGGTGAGCGGGTTGGCGAGGTTGTTGGTCGTAGCCGCTTGGGACGGTTCGAGAGAACCAAGCAGCGCTCCAATCGCCGAACTCGCGATAAGCAACATAGTCGTCTCGGGTGGCTTGATGTTCGCGTATATGCCTATTTTAGCATTAGCCGCACGGGTAGCCCCCCGAGGCCTGGAAGCCTTCGGGTTCTCGCTGATGCTGTTCGTGTCTGATTTAGCCACCACCGCGGGGTCCAGTATCGCGGCTTCGTTGACGAAGGACTTGGGTTTAGGTTCGGCGGACGATCGGTCGTGGAATAATTTAACGGCGTTCATATGGATGTGCGCTGGGTTTAAGTTCCTTCCGCTGATGTTGTTGCCGGTGGTACAGGTGGAGGAGGAATCGAGCGGAGGGAGGTACGAACAACACGAAGATGAAGACGAAGAAGAATAGAAAAGGTATAGATATAGAGTTAGACAGTAGATTAAACACACTTTTAGGTACGCGTGTAGGGTATAAGATCGTAATAACACCTTACTCCCACTACTCCCACAACCTAAACCTACCCTGTGATTGTCTTCTCCTTCGCCGTCGCTAGCTCGCCAGCTTTTTTAACAAAATCGTCGTGTATTTTCTGCAGCGCCTTCTCCGTGCGCTTCTTCTCATCCTCCGGCATTCCGGCTTTTTTTATACCGTCCATTCCCCGTTTCCGCGCGTTGCGCACCGAAATCTTCGCGTTTTCGCCGAATCGATGCGCCATCTTTGCAACTTCTTTTTTCGTTTCTTTCGTCATTTCTGGAACAGGCACGAGCAGGGTGTCGCCATCGTCTCGTGGCATGAACCCTAACGGGCTTTCCGTGATGGCCTTGGTGACGGCGCCTTTCAACAAAGGGTCGTATAATAACACTGCTAAAGTTTGCGCATCTCTCGCCGCGACCGACCCTAAATGCTGCAGCATGGTTGGTTCGCCGTACGCGTCCACTACTAGGGATTCTAACATACCCGGGCTTGCGCGTCCCACTCGCAGCTTGCCGAGGTCACGCTCCAGCGACTCCAATGCGCATTCCATGGCGGATTCTATTTCTGATTCGTCGTACTCAACAATCGCTGATTCAGAATGTTCATGCGATCGCTTCTCATCCCCACCCTCTCCGTCATCCCGAACCGACGCCGCGGCTTTGCCCGCCTTTTTCTTCTTCCCTCTGTGCCATTGCAGGACGCTTGCCTGCGTCTGGGGGGCAAGCACAGCCGTGTGGCGAACAACACGCGCAGCGGACCACCCGACCGCACCGAGCGCAGGGGACGGAACACGCGCGATTGATGTGAACGACCTAACGCCGAGATTACCTCCAGGGGAGGCGCGTGCATCGGGCGCGGCGCAAACGCGGACAGCATCCGCGAGCGCACGAGCCGCTCGACGAGTCGACATCGTGACTCGCGAGAATCGGTGGTGCGTCGTGCGCGTCGGACTGGTGCGTGGAACACGGAAGTCGTGATGCGTAGCTCGTGAGGCTCATCCGAATATCAGTCCAAGAAAAATCAGTCACAGTTGGCCAGGTTGCCACTTCGTGGTTCAAAGTGATCGTCGCCTGGACACAACGAGACGCACGCGAGGATCGCTCCGAGCGATGGCGAGCACCTCGGTGATGTGTTCGCGCGTGTTGCACCCGGCGATGGCGTTCGCTCGAAGGGATGTTGGGTCCACGTCGGGTCGTGGGGGCGGGAGCGATCGCACGAGATGTTCGCGCGTTTTTTCCCACGACGAATCGTCGTCGCGACGCGCGGTCGCGATCGAGCGCGACAAACGGACCGCGCACAGGACACGCCGTGCGGTACACATAATCCCTCGTGCTTCTTCGCGCGATGCGCCGGCGGAAACAATCGCTGGGACGTCACAAGCGCCACACTCGGAACCCACCCATCCGCTCTGGGAAATATCAGGCCGATCCTCTATAGATGTGAAACACTGCGCGGCCGTCGGGTCGTCCCAAACGCCTCCCCCGATGTCCCCCTCACTCGCCGCGGGCGTCGCGCTTCTCGGCGGCGCCGTGTTCGCCTTAGTGTCCAAGCGCGCGACCGCCAAACGCGAGGAGCTCGAGCTGCAGCGGCGGTTCCGGGGAGACTTGATTCGGCGACGCGTGACGAGCGCGGTTGGTCGAAACGAATACGCAGAGGTTGACTACGCCGGCGATCGGGTGATGTCAAACAGAGACATCGCGTTTACACGAACGCAGGGTTTGGTACGAAGCGATAAATCCAAACCCTCACCGGAGGATTTTCGGTTCCTACAGGAAAGCGACGAGCAAAACGCACACGACGCGCGAAACGCAGCGGCGATTACGCGAGGGGAGATGAACAGGAGAGGAAGTTCTAGAACTGTTTCTTCTTCTACGTCTTCTAGGGCGGTAGCGCCGTCAACAAGAGCACCAAGCGAAGCTCAACAGGTACAAGTCACCCTTGGCGTTACGTGTCGCGTTTCTCAAAACCAATCCGTTTGGGTCACGGGCGGGGTTCCCTCGTTTGGGGGGTGGGACTTGACGTCTGCGTGCCAGATGGACCGCGTTGGTCAGGACCGGTGGCAGTGCTCCATCTCCGTGCCGCCAGGTGCGCTTGAGTACCGGTACGTGCTTTGCACCGCGTTACCAAGTGGCCAACAACAAATGGAATCCGAACAAGGGGCGGTGCGGAGCAGAATTATTGTGAGCGACGCGTACGGAGCGCAGTTGTTCGTGGAGGAAGTGGCGCCTGTTTTTGACGGCAACGGCGGTGCGGGGGGTTTAACACAAAGTTCCGCGGATACCCTTCGCGACGGCCAGCGGCGACGGTCGTTCTCCTCGGACGTGAACGTCGCGGAACGGCTGAAAGGGGTCGGCGGGCAGTTTGAAAGAGCCGCCGCGGCGATGGGCGCGCCGTCGATGGTGGGCGATGACAAAACCGAAGTCTCCATGAACGACGACGTCACCGTGGTGGAGGACTTCACCGACGTCAGCGACGACGAGCTCGCCGCGTTAGTCGCGGAGCTGCAAAGGGAACTCGCGGAGGGCGATAAGTAAAGGGGTTTAGCTTAGGGAAATACTGTACGTGTTAAACATAACAATCGCGTCACTAATCCATTTTTCGGTGTATTCATGTCACGCTTCTTATCACGATGTCACATTTCTTGTCACGATGTCACGCTTCATGTCACAACTACTACGCAGCACTACTACTATCCCCCCGCTGTTCGCGCTCGAAACTTTCCCCCCTGTCGCTTCGGGTACTTCTTTCGAACCTTCTTTGCGGCTTTGTTCTTCTCCTTCGGCTTCGCAAACCCGTCCTCCCACGCGTCGCCTTCCTCTGGGTTTCGCTCGCGTGAAAGTTCATCGGACTCACCGTGGTGACCGGAGGTGTACACCGAGCACCGTAGGTTCGAAGAATCGCGGCTGGGCGCCACCACAAGCGCGCCGTTGCCGGCTCGCGCAAACGCGCCAACGGGCGCCGAGCCGCGCGGCGGACCCCCAATTGCGTTGTGAGCGTCCGCGCCATAAATCGCCACGGGAGGGCACTTTATGGAATCACCGCAGTGCCACCGTTCGCGACCCCTGGGTGGACCCGACACTCGCCGCGCATCGTACAGACGCACACCATCGCCGCCCGAGCGTGACACCCACACCGCCCAGTCGTCCACGGCGACGTGGCCGAGGCCGCTGGGTTCCATCCGTCCGATTTCGCGTTCATCCTGGAGCTTGCGAATATCCGCTTCGTCCCAGAACACGGCAACTGGGTCTGACGACGACGATGACGCCAAACGCATGTCCCACATAGTCGCAATGCCCTCGCAGGCGAGCACAATGAGGTCGTCGTGTGTTGCGAGCGCGGCGGATCTTCTGTAACTGATTCCGTAATCGGGAACCTCGAAGCGTTCCGTGGGCAAGAACGTTTCCAAGTCCACCACCACGAGTTTTTGGTCAGAAACTTCAACATGGTCCCTCGAAAAACTTCTGTTTGAGCACGCCGCCCAGAGTTTCGGCGCGCTCGCCCCGAGTCGCGCGCTCGGGGTGAACGTGCGCACGCCGCTCGCGTCGCGATACGCATCCCCCGCGCCTGAAACCACAAGCGCACACACACCGGGAGGGTCCCCTACTGTATAGAGGTCTTCGTGTTCGTCCACGTGATGCTCGTGCAGGTTAACATCCGCTAACGTAACAGGCGCGCCTGCGTTTTCCGGTGTCACGTCAATCAAGCGTACCACGGAACTTGCATAACTGCCACACGCGACAAGCCCTGACGTCGGTACCGTCGCGAGCGCGGATAAAGGCTTGTTCAAGTCAACCATCTCGTTGGTATCGTCGTCCCATCTTACCACGCCGGCGAGACGCGCGTGGCGTACCTCTAGAGCATCCGCGTCCCATACGGTGAAGTCGCCGTTTTGATCGCCCGCCACGAACAAACCTGCGCTCGCGGTGAGAGAACACCACGGTTTCGATCCCGCAGGGTTGGGAAGCGTCGCGATGCGTTTCCCGCTCTCGGTGTGACCGTCGCCGCCGTGGAACCACAGTTTTATTTTGTTGCCGTCGCAAGAAACCGCCGTCGCCGCGTTCGCGAGCATCTGCTGCGCCGAGTACGGGCCGACGCCCGTGTACTTCGCGGTTGGACGGGGAACTGACGGAGGATCAGACGATGGCGCCGAGGGACTCGCTGCGGCGCATTTTTGCGCACCGGAGGACTCGCCGAAATCATCGTCGTCGTCGTCAAACTCAACATCCTCATCCTCTTCATCCTCGTCCTCATTGGCATCGCCCCCTATGCCCGAAAACAACCGTTCCCGGGGTATCCACGCGTCTGCCGCGACGAACGAAGCGCACGTCGCGGCCCACCCTTTCTTTGCCGCCGCGGACTCCAGCGCCGCCGGAGAGGCGGGCGC
>MDSY01057322.1_pt1 | contig 24335 bp, 32 predicted proteins | sample 811131 | NCBI WGS metagenome assembly MDSY01 (sample SAMN05326643, study PRJNA326480) | marine metagenome | isolation source: seawater | place: Atlantic Ocean: South West | collected 2010
GCTGCTCTAATCTTATCGTTTTTAATTTGAATCTCGTTATCACGACGGAGGGCATCTAAATATGCCTGCCGGTTCTCAGTTTCAAGTTTGAAGTTCTGTTCACGTTGATTCTCTTCTACACCCTGTGCAAGCTTCTGTGCTTGCAGATATAGATTGTTTTGTCTTTCTAAAGACGACTGAGCCCGCTCTTTACCACGAATGGTGCGGGCTGTTTCTTCTTTAATTTTACCAGTTTGATCAGGGGCTTGGATCTGGTAATCCCTAAAGCTCCCCTGCTGTGCAAAGCTTTTAAATTTAGACATAGGTTAGTTTAGTAATTCCGATTACCAGGCCATCCTGCTTGCTGGGCTCGTGATTGTAAGCCCCCCGAGCTTGGGGGCGTATTAAAATTTTCGATGCCGCTTCCAATGCTCAAACCAGATTGTGCACCGCTAAGAGCACCGCTAAGACCAGCCAAGAATGGGTTCTGTGTCATAGCAACCTGCTTCATCGGCTTAGGAGGTTTCTCAGGCTTGTACACATCTTGATACTCAGGACGTGGGAGTGCGATCGGTTTAGGCATAGGAGGTTGAATCTCAGGCTTAAGTGCAATACTTGCCTCAGCATTAATAGCAGCTTGCAGTGCCTGTGCCTTGATCTTACTACGTGCTGCCATATCGCTCAACCGAGCGCTGTCTCTACTAAATTCAAAACCAACCTGATCTATGACCAATTGTTGGTTCATCTTAAACAGTTCTTGATCAGATGCTTCCGTGTCAAACATAAGTTTGTCAACAATAGCAGCTTGACGTGCGCCACTTTCTGCCAAGATACCTTGGACATTTCTAGCGGCACTGCGACCAGCTACACCACGAGCTGTTGTAGCTCCAGTAGCTTTTAAAGCTGCAACCCTTTGTTGCTGTGCTGTTCCAATTGCTGCAACTTTAGCTGCTCGTTTCTTTAGACCAACTCCAGCAGCGGCTGCACCGTAGTTCAGAAGTGTTTCCGTTTCATCTAATGACAGGTCAATCAGTTGCTCATGATATAGCCTGTCTTGATCGATATTTGCAGCCCGTGTCGCAAGCTCATTAAAAGTCTGCTGCTGCAGTGCACGAGAAACTGACTGATCATATACACGGTTAGCTTGGGCAAATTCGTAAGCACGAATGCCCATGTCATAGTTATAACGCTGAACCGACTGGTACTCTTGAAACTGAAGATTAATTTCGTTATTCTTCTTTGTAATTTCAAGACCTTCTACCGCAAAATCATACTGCCGTAGAGCCTCACCACCGATCTCTTCATCATCTACGTCTCCATATTGGAACTCATAGACTGCCCTGTTGTACTTATTTTGGCGTTCGGCGGCTGCCTTGGCTTGCCTGTTGCTATCGCTAGCACCAAAAAAACCGCCAAGCCCTCCAAGCACTGCGCCACCAATGGCCTATGCTGCTGCCATAATTAAGCCCTCCTATAGAAACGTGGTGTATACTTACCTTCCCACATCATTGCATTGACTGCAACAGGAAACGGTGAATTGTTGAACATTTTTAATCTAAAGTTTTCTGTACGTTGATGGATGGGGATAGTAAACACGTTTTCATTATCAAGCGGTACATCATTAGCTAGATACGTGTTAGCCTCAGCTGTAGGTTGGACACTAAACCAGTCCTTAATAAAGAACTTAATCTTTGCGTTGTTAGCAGGGGCTGTAGTAAAGACAACAGTTGTATCGTCAGTAAAGCTGAACCCTGTCTCATTAACACCATTAATAGTTACAATAACATCAGACCTATCTACATAATCTAGATCACGTTTATTGAACCTATAGGTAGTCGTAGAACCGTCACCAGTAAACTCAAGTTCATAAGGCAGTCTACCAGTTTGCTGTAGCTTAAAGCTCATCATACCAGACAAACCGACTGAGAATTTCATACGTGCAATAGTAAGGTTAGCAGTAAAGTCTGTAACCTTAGGATCAGGTCTGTAGTAAGTTCTAGGCAGTTCAACATCAAAGTTGTATTTAAAGCCTACAATAACGTCAGATGCAACACCACTCAGATCTTTATTAGCGATGCTAAAGAAAGGACCAGTGCCATCACTACCACGTTCAGGTGTAACAGTAAAGCCTGATTCAACAAACGTACCAGAGCTAGTATTACCTTTAATAACAATGACAGGTGTCAAAGTAGACACGTCGTTATAAGGCAGGTAGCACTTAGAAGTTTTAGTAGCTGAATCATAGACAACACTAGAAGCAGTTGCATACAGGTCTACACTAGGGTTAACCTTTTGACCTTGGTTGTTGACGATAATTGCTTGCTCAGGGCTTTGACTGAGCGCAGCCTTAGACAACGTAAACTGATTACCTTGTTTGGTAACAGCATACATGTCATCTGAATGGGTAGCGATGAACTGTACAGTACCAGGCATCAGCCAGCTAGTCCAAGCTTCCATAAGGTTTTCTTTGCCGTCACTATAATAACGGAAGATAAACACCTCATTTAACGACTGACCAGCCATTGCAATCATTGAGTTCTGAGGACTAGAGATCATCTGATCAACATCAGGTGAAACCCATTCCTTCACAACCCTAGACAAGTCCAGCACCTGGGGGTTATCTTGCTGACCCCTGGTAACCATACTAAATACACGAGAGTAACCAGGTGTCTTAGTGATAAAGTTGAGGTTTGTTCCTGAATCAACTGGTTCAATGTTCCGATCCATCTCATAGTTAGAGAGTGCCCGGATAGTAGCCAAAGCAGGTGTAAGTACACCAGCGTCAGCAAACATCAAGAACTGTTGGTTTTCAGAGAACAGCACCACACCCTGAGCCGTAGGCAGTGCAGCGTGCAGAGCAGTAGGTTTAATAGAAGAACAGCTAATATCAACAGGATCAGAATCAATAGTAGTCTGAGCTGACTTAAAGTAGAAATTATAGAAGTCACCAGACTGACTCATGATTACGTTGTCCTTAGACAAGAAACCAAGCCTGTTGTTATGGAAGAATCCAGCAGTAATCTTTTCGTCAATAAAGCTAGGATGTGAGTTAGTCTCATCATCACCAACTAGACGGTCTTCATACGTAATCTTTTGGAAAGTAAACGTATCGACTGCAGTGTTGATAAGTTCGTGGGGCAGGGTAGAGTTATCGAGACCAGGTGATACACCAGGATCTCTAGTCTCTTCCCAATAACCTTCACCAGATCCTGCTACATTAACAGTACCATCTGCATTGTATGTAGTGTCATGCGCCTTAAATGCTGCCCAGTATGTATCAGCACTAGAGTTAGTGTTGACAATTTTAACGGTACGACCATGTACTGATTTAACAGGCAACTCTCCAACACTAGCTACTTCATCCTCAACTGCAGTCAAGCCTTTGTTATCAAGACCACCCTCAGCATGGATGTCCATTGCAATGCTACTGCTAAGTTCCAAAGAGTTAGCTAGTTTGGTGACAGTTATCTGAGCATGATCACCTGACATGCCATTAATACCAGATTCTAATTGAGTTAGAATTGTATTAACGTCAGCTGAACTGGGGGTTGTATAGCTAGCAGTTTGGGTTGATCCGTTAATTGTAATCTCAACTGTGTAGGTTGTCGAAGAGGTTACATACTGAACCTCAATACTTGCAACACGGTGAGCATTAAACGTAGGGGCTGCTTGTGCAGTTACAGTGACACTGCTATTAATAACAATAGAAGTATCCTGTACGGTGATGATCTTGTAGTTTGTCTTAGCACCACTCAAGTATGCCTGAGCACCAGTACCATACGTGACAGTACAAGCGTTGCCGCTAACTGCGTTCCAGATATTGATATTGGAACCTTTGATAACACCTACGTATTCTTCGTCATCATCACGTTTAATATAGAACCACTTACCATCATCATAAGTGGTACCTGTACCCAGGTTAACGATATGTTTAAAACCTGGTCGTTTAGTTAGACCATACGTTGCATCAGGGAATCCGTTGTAGCACTCACGGACTTGACCTGGCAACATTTTGTCATCTGATTGTTTTGATACGCCACCAAGGTAGCTGTTGATCCGTTGAGTAACTGCAACCATTTATCGATAAAGTGCTGTGTACGGTTTGTAACTTGTATATCTATTAGTATTACCTGAATGACCAAAGTATGTATAGTCACCCTGATTACACTCATACTCCATTGCTGATGCTCTAGCAAAAGCTTCTTTTTGTTGTAGGATCTGGTATTGGTTACCGTCACCAACAATGCGGCTAGAAACGACAGTAGCAGCACGGGCTGTAATGAAGTCAGCAATAGGTACAGGGAGATCAACCCAGTCAAACAACCAGGTGATGTCACACTCTACCTTCTCAGTAAACGTATAGGTATGGTTAGCTCTGTCGTAAAGCTTACCACTACGTCTGATTACATCTTTATCCATGTTAGCAGCATTGGTGGTTAGATCAATCTGCAAAACATTATTAGGGATAAGGATTTCGTTATTAGTGTCAGGAGTCATATCATAATGAAACTCCTTATTAAATGACCATCCCTCAGCCTGTACTTCCCTAGAGACTTCGAGCAAAGTCTGATAGGCAATCGCAACGTCCGGGTTGGTTTGATCTAGGGTAGTAACAGGCGCTTGACCACATGACTGCAAAATTTGATTTACTGCAGGAAGCTCCTGTGTTGCATTAGTGGTAGGAAATGACATTGATTCTCATTCTCAATAAGGAATTAAAAAAAAGGAGCCCCCGAAGAGGCTCCCAAAATAAATATCAGAATGCAGAAGGTGCAGTAGCACCGACGTACAGCTCAACGGCTGCAGCAGGATTCAGATAGTCTGCGCCACAGGCGAGGCGACCGAGCATCACGTCACCTTGGTAAATGACGGACACATCTCCACTGGTCACTTGGACCTGAGGGCCGATTGCTTCGACCATACCAGCAGCTTCTTTCTGGAAGATAAGACCACAGGACTTGCTACCGACTTCAGCAGCAGTACCGTAATCGTTGTTGATACCAGTAGAAGCGCCAGAGGCGTCTTCCAGGGACTCACCCACGAAAGAACCGGTGTTACCAGGAGAGGTTTGACCGGTGGTGCCGCCGTAAGCGGTACCGTATTTGCCCAGGAACGGGATGTTCATGGACTTGTAGATCTTGATACCAGCGATTTCGATGATACCTTGTCCGCTTTGCAGAGCAGAGCCCTGAGCATCGCGGTTGACCAGGCCGTTGGAACCAACAGCTTGGATCAGTTCGTAGTACTGACGGGGGTTCAGGACAGCCACACGACCGTCGGAAGACACACCCTTCTCATCCAGAGCGGCAGCAGCATCATAGAATGCAGCAACCAGGTTAGAGGAGTTGAAAGCGTCAGAATCGTTAGTGGTAGAACCCACACGAATCTGAGTACCACCGGGCTCAACATAGCCGGTAGCAGACACAGGAGAAGCCTGACGGGCACCACGTGCAACAGCACGGAATGCAAGACGGTCATACTTTTCTGCCAGAGCGTAGCCGATCTTACGGCTGATCTCCGAGCGCAGATCGTAATGAGCCAGAACTTCGTCCAATTCATACACGAATGCAGAGCTAATCAGAAGGTCATCAATAGTGATGGTCTTCTCAGCCACCGGAGGTGCATTATTGCTATCACCCAAAATGCTGTTTCCAGGCGTATGGAATTCAGATTTGGTGCGACCAGTATAGATGAACTGCAAAGACTTGCCGTTCTTAATGGTACGCTTCATGATCAGATCACGAGCGATTGTGTTATGCTGGAAGCCTTTGAACATCTCACCTGAAAATAGCTTCAGGTAAAGAGCGCGAGTATCACCCGCAAGATTAGATTGACCCAGCTGAGTAAGCTGTGCTGGGTTTACAGAAGATTGAAAAGCCATTGTAGTAGTTAATACTTAATATAAAAGCACTACCAATCGATTGATAAAAAAATTTTGTGGTAAAATTTTATGGTCTTTTACCAAACCGGTTCGGCAAAGGGTGTCCGCGTACGGGCCAATGCCAAATACTGAAGGGGAGCATTGCACTCCCCAGTCCGCTTTTACGGAATCAGTCGATCTCTTTATACACTACACCACGGTAGCGGAGAGCATCAGTATGATAGCGCTCTGCACGCTTTTTCTGTGATGCGAGGAAACGAATGAGATTAAGAGACATAGTTGAGTACCTAGTAAATCCACGCCCCGTTCCATGCGTGGTCAATATGCGTCCATGCTTGCTTCAAGCACCATTTTGGTGAACTGCATCTCTAAGAACTCAATATCAATCTGTTCCTGTGGATGACCACCGGACCATTGTTTTTTGTATAGTCTTAGTGCATCTCGAATAATACGAGCGCCACCATCATCTACTTGAATGTCAAACATAGGATGAACGTACTAGATAGTTAGCCGATTGCCGGAGCAGTCAGCGCCACTGGAGTAGTCTCAGCAGCTGCCAAGTCCAGTGGGAAGTTGTGGGCGTTGCGTTCATGCATGACTTCCATACCAAGACCAGCTCGGTTTAGGATGTCCGCCCACGTGTTAATTACATGACCATCACGGTCTTGAATAGATTGGTTGAAGTTGAAACCATTCAGGTTGAAAGCCATGGTAGATACACCAAGAGCAGTAAACCAGATGCCAACAACAGGCCAAGCTGCAAGGAAGAAGTGGAGACTACGGCTGTTGTTAAAAGAAGCATACTGGAAAATAAGACGACCAAAGTATCCATGAGCTGCAACAATGTTGTAGGTCTCTTCCTCTTGACCGAACTTGTACCCATAGTTCTGGCTTACCTCTTCAGTCGTTTCACGGATGAGACTAGATGTAACCAGACTCCCGTGCATAGCGCTAAACAGAGATCCGCCAAACACACCTGCGACGCCCAGCATGTGGAACGGGTGCATAAGGATATTATGTTCTGCCTGGAAGACAAACATATAGTTAAAGGTGCCGGAAATGCCAAGAGGCATAGCATCGGAAAAAGATCCTTGACCAAAAGGGTAAACCAGGAAAACAGCAGAGGCTGCGGCAACAGGCGCACTGTATGCCACAAAGATCCAGGGACGCATACCTAGTCGATAGCTAAGTTCCCATTCGCGTCCCATGTAAGAATAGATGCCAATGAGGAAGTGGAAAACGACAAGTTGGAATGGACCCCCGTTGTAGAGCCATTCATCAAGTGTAGCAGCTTCCCAAATTGGGTAGAAGTGTAGTCCGATGGCATTGCTGCTCGGAACGACGGCTCCCGATATGATGTTGTTTCCATAGAGGAGGGAGCCTGCGACTGGTTCTCGGATTCCATCAATGTCTACAGGGGGTGCTGCAATAAATGCAGTTACAAAACAAATAGTAGCGGCTAGCAGAGTAGGAATCATGAGGATCCCGAACCAGCCAACATAGAGTCGGTTATTAGTAGAGGTTACCCAGGAGCAAAACTCATCCCAGGTAGACCTCTGTTGTTGTTGAAGTACAGCGGTCATTAAAAGTGCGGGGTAATTGTTTTCAAGGGTACGTATTTGAGCACTTTAATGAAGCCCTCCCAAGGCTCACGTCCAGTGGAGGGCTGTGTTAAATATCAGAAGTTATATTTGATACCGACTTTAGTACCATAGCCGTTGTCATCTTCACCAGTGACAAAGGATACTTCACCATAGGCTCCAAGGTTCTCACCCAGGGGCACAGAACCACCTGCTTTACCAGACAGTTCAACGGTGCTGTCTCCACCGTCAGGGGAGACGATAGAAGGACCACCCTGGAGGTACCAGTTAGCGCCTTCAAAGCCGACATGGTTGTCAATAACGGTACCACCATAATCGGTACCAGACCAACCAGAGTTGGCTTCAATGTTCACGTAGGGACCAGCAATAGCAGCACCGTGTGCCATGCCGAGGAGGAGACCGGAAGCGATAATAGATTTCATGATTAATAAGTTACTTTTTTTTAGCAGTTTTAGCGGAGCGTTTGAAGTTAGCAGCCGTGGGTGCTCCTTTAGACCCAGGCTTTCTCATTTTTTCACCAGATCCTTGTTTGATCCGCATCCTTTTAGCATGGATGTTTGCGTAGAGACCACGTTTAGCCATAGTTAACACTTCCATTTACGTAGTGCCAACGCTTTACGGGTTGGCTTACCATTCTTTTTCATCGGTCCTTTGACACCAGACATCCTAGCACAGAAGGACTTCTTTCGTTTGCCGCCACCAGGTTGTGGGGCTTTTAAGTTAGAGCCTGTTTCTCTGTTATATTTAGCACGACCAGCGGCAGTCAAGCCGCCGGTACGTGATTTGTGTTTGCCAATCTTCAGACTGACAGAAGGCTTACTTTTTGTAGCCACCTTTCTTGCCTCCCTTAGAACCGCAAGAGCCTTTACCTTTGTGTGCCATTACTTTTTCTTAGGGGGACGACCTTTCTTTGTACCGTATGTACCTTTACCTTGTGGCATTACCAGACTCCGGGGATAATTTGACCAGTGATTGCATAGGCACCGAGAGCCGCCATGATGCCAAGCATAGCAGCACGACCGTTAAGCTTCTCAGCCTTTTCATTGTGAGTTTCGTACACGTCCATAATCTCCATAGGTGGTTCTTTTGCGTAGAGGTTTAGACGACCTCCATCTTCAGTTACAGTTGACATCAGAATGATACATTAGAGCGTTCAAGTTTACGCATCACGTCCTGGCGGTAAGCCGGGTCGTTATCGTAGCGTGGGTCAGACATGGCTTGTACAACCTCTGCCTGACTGCGGAAAGTGCCACCTGCACCAGGTGATTTACCCTGAACAAGATCGCCTTCCACACCGTTAGCATCACGATAACGGTAAGTCAATGCCTGCACCGCCCAATAAGCAGCGGCAGGATTACCCTGCTCCATGATAGCATCATACGATTCAATCTCTTCGCTAGACAGGTTTTGACCTGCCCAACCAATCATCTCATTGTACTGCTTCTCACCACCAACAGCATTCTTCAGACCGTTGGCGTACTCTTCTGTCATCTGTGGTTGGTCACTGGACTCCGCTTTGTTGCGGTACTCCAGATACATCTGAGCTAGCTCATTCGGATCTGCCTTTGCAATTTGCTGTAGAGTTTCTTCGCTAAACTTTTCAGTTTGAGACTGCTCCCAAAGTTGATCCAGCAGAGATTCAGTAGAAGACTCCTCTTCAGGCTCTTCTGATGACTCTTCTGTAGGTTGCTCACCAAGCTTTTTTTGCAGTTCAAGGTAAGCAGCTTCAAGTTCTTCAGCGTTTTTATATTTACCAGCAAGGCGCTGTTCCTGCTGCTGTTCCATCTCCTCACCTACTTGGAGAGAATCCTGCTCATCAGCATTCAACTCTCCATCGGGTGATTCGTCTGGAATCATAGACATTACTTCTGCCATGTTTATTGTGGTGGTTGTTCTTGTTGTTGTGCTTGTTGCATTGCTTGCATCTCAGCTTGTGCTGCCTTCTGTTCGACTGCAGCCATCTGAGGTACTTGCTGTTGCTCCATCATTGCTTGCTGTTGAGCCATAGCCTGTTGCTGTTCGGCTTGCAATTCTTGCATACTCTTCACAAGGTTGAGTACATCAATACCTTGAGAAGCAGCAAAGCGTTTGATCACCTCATCTGTGTTGATGAACTGAGCAATAGCTTCAGGACCAAGGGTCTGAGCCAGAACAGTGAGGAACTGTGTCAGGCTATCACGGTCTTGACCACGACCAAGGGCATTGATACCTGCAACAATCGTTGGCTTCACAATGTTCTTAGGGAGACGTGGGATGTCACCAGACTTCTGAGCCTGATCCAGCTTACGGTTGAGGTAAGGGACAAGGAACTCAACAGTCAACAGGGAGAATAGTCCACCAAGTTGCTGCTCCAGCTCCATCTGTGTCATACGGACCTCTTCCGCAGTGGTGCGTTCGCTCTGCCTCACGTTGAGGATAAGGAAAGCTTCACTGAGACGACGTTCGAGAACAGAAGTCATCTGATAAGCGGTACCAAAGTCAGCGGTCTTGCCAACCTGGATGACAGCCACGTCATCAGGTCGCCCTTGAATTATAGCACCGTTACCAGCATTGGCAAGGGTGGCAGGCTTGGTGGTAGAACTGGGGTTCACCACAAATACTACCTTAGCAGCCGCTGCGCTGCCTTCAACCAGGGCTTGTGTCAGTGCTTCAAGTGACTTTAGGTCGCCGATGAACTGACCTACTCTACCACGCCCATAGCTCTCACCGTCAACGGTGTTGAACCTAAGTGCAATCCAGGGGTTGGTAGCTACTGGTGACTTACCTTCAGTGCCTTTCAGCTTGTAATCATACACCTCTTGATGCCACACAAAACGATTGTTCTCTCGTCGTACGTGGGTGTACACATCACATTCATCATCGTGATCCCCGTAGGTATCACTGACTGGCAAGGTCTTGAGATAATCTGCAGGGAGCTTATCTTCAATCAGTTTTTTGTTAATACGTTCTTTAGTGACGATTTCAATCACGTTGCCGTTGCCATCACGATCGACGACGAAGCGATTCAAAGGATAAACCTTAAGCCCTTTAGTACCCATGAACACCAAAGCATTACCACCAACGACAAGATGCAGCAGTGCTTGGTGCACCGCTACCCTGTCATCAGTAGCTGCAATAGATTCAAGGATGATTCGTTCAACTTTTGCAAAAGACAAATCAAGTTCTGATTTAATCTCTGGACCCATCTCTTGCCCCAGCTGACTTTCATCAAGCTGTAGTTTAAAGAAGCTGGTCTGAACGGGTAGCAGAGCTAACATCAACTTAGATGCCAGAGTAACTACACCCTTCGCGCCAACGCTTTGGTATGGGGTAAGGAGGTTCTTCATGCCCGAGTGGTGTTCCTCGTGTCCACGAATCAAATAAGGGAGTGTCAGTTTAGATGCCTGTTCAGCTTCGTTTAAGAACTGGGAACGGTCGCTGGATAAAACGTCATAGCGAGTTTTAGCTGACATTGTTTTAGATGTTCATTGATTTAATTTGTAGCTCAGGGCGACTAAACCTAGTCCTTTGCCCAGGACGGATAATCATTGACTTACCACCACCTAATACCTGAGCAGTTTTTTCTGGTGCAGCTTGTCGAGTCTGAGCTTCCAAAGCTTGCTGTTGGATTTGCTGCAACCTCTCTTGCTGCCTACGTTGTGCCTCAGCAAACTGAGCTTGCTGCTGCTGCATCTGTTGTTGAAACGTATTTGTTAGAGTTGCAATTTGATTTGTAAACTGCTGCTTTTCTTTTTGACGGAAATAATCTTGGGCTCCAGAGCCAAAGCTAATACCCTGACTTGCAGCCATTTGTTGGATCTGACCAATACTCAGTCCAGCGGCTTCTGCGGCTCGTACAGCTTTTAGACCGCTGTGAGCCATGGTGTTTTTGTTACCACCATAAAGTTCAATAAAATTAGCCATGACTTACACGTTAAGAGCAGAGATACGCATACCACGACGACCAAATGCACCAGTTACACCGCGCCGGGCAATTTGCATGGGGGTACCAGCGGAACCTTGAGCCATCTTGACACCAGCCACTTCAGGTCTTGTTTGCTGAGCAACCATCGCTTGCTGCATCTGCTGCTGCAACGCTGCCATCCGCTCTTCTTGAGCTTGCTGCATTTGCATGTACTGCGTTTGTTGCTGCTGCATACTTTGTTGGAACATCTCTTGCATGGATGCAATTTGAGTTGCAAACATGTCTTGAGGACTTGGTCCTTGCTTCTCCTTAAAGTATTCTTGCGCTCCAATACCAAACTGCACACCTTGCGCTGCCGCCATCCGTTGAATTTCACCAATGCTTAGACCAGCAGCTTCTGCAGCTTTCACAGCCTTCAGACCACTGTGCGCCATGGTCTCTGTGTTACCACCAAAGCGGTTAATAAAAAGAGCAGGGTTACTAGATTCACCAGTGTCCAACACTGTCGCTGTAAATGTAGGAGGAGTTTCTTCTACAACTTCCGGCTCTTGCACCGGCTCTTCAGTAGTTTGTTCTTTTTGAACTTCAGGCAGCTGGTGGTAAACAGTTGCGTTTCTGTAACCGTCCCACCGTCTGCCATACTGTTTAACAGTACCACTGGCAGCATAACCCTTACCTCCAGTAACGTTCCAATTACCCTCTCCGTATTCTTTATCTAATCGCCTTATATCCTTCTTGCCGATGCCCCGAATGCTCATATCCTGTCGGTATCTTTCCACTAAATGGCTCATTTAATTTTCCTCCATATACTGGATGACCCACTCAACGACACTACGTTGACCAGATCGGTACATAATTTTTTCCATTGAATCTTCTGGTGTAGGGTTGATGGGTGGAAATGATTCTTCTAGCTTAGCAAGCATGGCATTCGCTGTCATGCCTCTGACATCTAGAAGATTAAGGTCAGGCATATTGGGGGAGGTTGACATTACTATGCTCGAAGAACGCCGGCATTCTAGCAGATTTAGTTGCGGACAATTCTGGGGCTTTGCCCTCATACATTAGCCGGTCGCTAGAATCCAGCCAAAATTTTTTGTCCAAATATTTATCGGTAGTATTAATACCTAGTGGTTGCATTACCCAATTGATAGTTGCCTTCCTGAGTTTATCAAGAGAAGGACTGATGTTATACCCCAGCTCAGTATGAACCAGACTATTGGTAGCCACGTGAATTTGCTCATCTCGACTGATATCGGCTGAAACGGTTCTCATGCCAGCGTCACCATTAAAGCGAAAGAATGGTAGAAGAACGAAGAAGATTGCACGTTCGGCAACCAACGCTTTGGTGATCGTGTGATCTGGATGTGCCTCCCAAGCGGTTTTAAGCCTAAGGGCTTCTTTCTCAACTTTTTCATCAACGCCGTAAGCATTGGCGATGTAACCAAGTGCGATGTCGTGATTCTCTTCGTCGAGAACGTTGGAGTGGAGTAGTTCCCGTGCATTTTTTGGTACTTCAGAATTGAGGGCATCACTGATGAAGTCTCCAACGGGAAGTTCCATATGACGCATGGCGAGTGCGCGGTGGATTGCCTCTTCGGCTCCCACTTTGCATTCGCCTGCTGTTGTTTGGACTGGAGTCCACTTGCGCTTCCGCGCTATTAGTTTTTGATAAGGGTTCATTCTGCACAATCACATTGAGGTTCAGGGGTGTCCTCAAGCAGGCTGTTCAGATAATCATCGACTTCACTCTCTTCGAGAGCAGCATACGCGCTTGACTTATCTTGAACGTCGCCCATAACTTGAAGACTATAATAAAGAGAAGTCTGGGGCGATTCAAGCCACTCCTGGATAAACTCTTCATCATACGTAATCATATCAGACCACGAGTTGAAGCTGTAACCATGTAGAAGTCCAGTCTTATTAAGTAGAGTCATGATGCCATCTGCAACACGTTTGTAAGCTTCCCAGCCTACTTTACTGGCGATCTCTACATCACCATAGTTGTATGTCTGTACTCCGAAAGTACCTGAGTCACGATCGACTGTCTGCGAGATAGGCGGAGCGATTTCTGGTGTGCAAGTATAGCCATCCAGATCTGTGCTTCGATAACTGCAGGAGGCAGTGGGCGCAATAGCAAAGGCTCGAACCATTTTATTGTTGCGAGCAACGCTGGCTGCAAGCTCAATGCCAGTGTTAATTTGGGTGACAAGTTCATAGGCTGCAGACCGTACTGATTCTCCTTTGTTGAATTGTTCCAACGCACGGCCAAATTGGTCATACGTTACTCCGTAGCGACGAAGTAGGTTAGCGAGTCCGAGGATGCCGAGCCCCACTTGTCGGTCAGTTTCGCTTGGGAGGTACTCTCCGCTTTCCCCAACACCTGTCTTACCATGGAGTTCGCACAACTGGGACATACCCTCAAAGAAAGCATTAGGGATGTCGTCGAATTCACAGGCACCGAGATTGACATGTTGGAGTAGGCATGTACCTCGTGAGGGCAGGTAAACTTCAAGACAGACGTTTCCGCGGATTCGCTTTCCTTCATTGTCGTATTTTACTTTGTTGAGCCAAATGTCACCTGATTTGATACCGAAGAGGAGTTCCTCCTTAAACGTACACCCCTGCCACCACTCATCGGTGATGTTGATGCATCGTTTAACCCACGGTAGTTCGGATCGAGGAGTAGTAATAAATTCAAGAGCATCAGGGTGGCTAAGGTCGAGATGACACACCACAGCTCCGTTTTTGTACACCCCGCCGCGACGGAGGATTTCATTTAGTGTTGAATAGATTTTGGCAAAGGATACCGGTCCAGATGCAACCAGCCCTTTGTCATTTTCTGTTCCTTTGGGTCGCAGTTTCGACAGGTGTACCGCGCAGCCTGCTCCATATCGTAGAGCATGTGATACAAATTTCCAGGATGCTTCAATTCCATTGTCTCCTGTGATTGAGTCTTCAACAACGAACACGGTGCACGAAACCGGTAGGCGGGACGTTGGGTCATCGATCCAAGATTGGACACGTCCCGTGCGAGAGATATAAGTTGCGGTCATGGGTTTACTAGATCGTTCAAAATAGGTGGTTTGTAGTTTGGTCCTTTTAGGACTTTTCCATCAGCACGACGGATAGGTGTACCGTCCAAGCCTAGCTTAGACATGTTGCTTTTGTGGACACGATCTAGGGCTTCCTCTAGATCCCACTCCATATTCTCAGCATATTGAAAGCAAACATACACAAGATCTGCAAGCTCTTTCAATTCGCTTTCGTACGGTTCATTGTAGAATGCAGTACGGAATTCTTTATACTCTTCATCGATCAAAGTCAGTTGCATAGTCCGGTTCTCCGATGAGTTCTGGATCCCATAGGATGTTCGGAAGTGTATGGCTTGATCGCTGAGGCTTTGATTCTTGCAGTGTTGTGTGTTTGAGTTCATTTTCAAGGTAGTGGATAGCCTTTTTAAGGTCCTGAGCCTTGGTATTATCACCTTTGAAACCGGCTCGGCAAACATATTTAATAGCATTACCAAGGTGGTAGTTAAGTTGCTGGTCTCTAATAAAGTCCCAGACTTCTATGGCTCCTCGTGTGTAATGGGAAGGTGACTCGGCCATTTTTTAACTAAATTACTAACGGTATTGGATAGGACAAAATTTTGTTTTTGTAATGCCATGAAGACGGTAATGATGTCTTCTTTATCAGCATCAGGTAGCATGTCTGTCAGCCTTCTCATCTTTAGATCCTGCTCCATCGTCAATTCGATAATCGGCGGTGGGGGACCAAAGAATTGGTCGTTTGTTGTTGAAGTCATAGTCGGATGCTGTAAGGATCTTTGCGAGTCTTGCATTTTCCAGTGCGACATCTTCGGAAAGATCTTTCTCAGCAAACGCTTCAACGACAGTCTTCCAAGAATACCCCTTCTCTTCAAAGAGGGTGATTGCACGTTTAACACCAATACCGGGACAACCTGCGTAGCCATCTGTTTGGTCTCCTGCTAATGTTTGTACAAGGTGCCACTTCTCTCCTTCCCCGTCTTCCACATTCATCATTTCTGACATGTCAAAGAGGCGTCCTGGGATTTGGCGCATATCCTTGTCCGGTGAGCAGATGCAGCACTTACCTTTATTTTGTGTAGCATAAATACCTAAGGCATCGTCTGCCTCAAGTGTTGGCATGATAATAACTTTGTACTCAGTCTTGAGTTGGTTAATTACACGCTTGTAACCGCAAGGTTTCTTACGATTTCGATGCCCTTTGTATGCGGGCTGGATAGATTTACGAAAGTTTACACTATCGCTAAAAAACAGAATTAGTTCAGGTACATCCCAAAGAAAGTTGTTAATGATCTTGAGAAGCTCACGCTTAACAGCAGCATAGGCTTCACTAAATTTACTTGTGACTAGAATTACATCATCACCCCAATCAATTTCTGTTTCGGCAGCAGCACAGCATTTGTAGACCACGTAATCGGCGTCTACAAGTAACTTCACCTGCCTTGTCCTCGGTAGGCTTTCTTATCACCCTTGGGCTTGGAGTTGCGTCCTTGTCCTTGTCGGGTTTTCTTTGCGACTGATTTGATCTCAGTCTTATTTTTCTTGCTGTACATTAATGGGTTTCACTCCAGTTGTTTCCGTGTGTTGCTTCCGCGTCGATGCGGATGCGCATGTTGTAGTATTCCCCAGCCGCTGTAGCGCTATATACCAGGGATGTAGATAGGTCTCCGATGTGCTCAGGGGCACACTCGAACTGTAGCTCGTCATGAATAAATCCTAATTGAGAGGCGCAGATCTTTGCTTCTCTCATTGTTTCCTGGTTGATCACCATCCACCGCTTCGCGATGACACCGGCACCTGACTGCAAGCAGTAGTTCAGGGCTTTGTGAGGCGAGTCAACTTTAATTTTTCTGCCATCGATAGACTTGATGAACCCTCTTTCTGCAGCTTGTTTAATAGCTTTGAGTAGGTCATCCAATCCATCAACCGCGTCAACATACGCGGCACGAATCTCTTTGCCTTTCTTTTTTGCAGCATTGGTTGATAGCTGTTGGTCATAAGAGTGTCCGATTTTTTCGTCACCGGCACCGTACAAAAATGCGTACGTGACGGTTTTTACTTGTCGCCTTGAGATGCCGATTTTGTCAGCGTTGATCTGGTGGATGTCATCCTCAAGTAGAAGTTTCGCGTATCTTCCTCCGTCATACCTCGCAAGATAATGAGCGAGCATACGAAGCTCGATGCCGCTAAGATCAGCGCCGACCATATGTAGACCCGGACTTGGTATGAAGAGCTTTCTAAATCTTTCATCTGATGGAACTTGTCCGAGGTTGGGGTTACGGTGGGCGCAACGATGGGTGTTAGTTGCTACACTGCAATGATGGTGAATACGCTTAGCAATCGTACTCAACTTCAGCCAGGCGTTCGCGCCTTCGCTGATCATTCCAAGCATCTTCGTTATCGTCAAAATCCGCAGGAACATCGTCGCTACTTCCGAGTTCATCTCCTTCAAGATCACCTCGTCGATAACAGGTTTCCCAGTAGTCGTCTTCTGGCTTGGAATCCAGCCATAGAATTGTTGCAAGATCCATGATATATGGTCGCGAGAGGATGTATTGAGTTCTTTCAGTCGAGTAAAGGGTGCACCCTTGACATATCCTTGCGTGCGGTTATCTCGTTTAGGAGTGAATTCCGATCCTCGGACGAAAGGATGCCTGTTTCGTAGTAGCTCTTCAGTTTCTCTAAGTTCTCTGGTGAGAGAAGATGCAAGTTCCCATGCAGCGTTCTCGTCAAAAGCCCATCCATGAATTTCTTGTTCGGTTAGGATTTGTTGTACTTCGTGTTCTAGCGCGACCCATTCAGGTAGGGCTGGAAATGTTTCCATAGTTTGGTGGTAACGTGAACGTCTTGTATGCAATAATCTTCCATTTCTTGGGACCATTCCGTCCAATCAGAAGTGGAACCGTAGTCACCTTTCCGTTCATCTAATCTGTAGCCGTAGGATTCAAGTGAGTGTTTACCGTACAACTTGAGAGGCATGCCATCCCAGGTACGGTTCTTGTCCAGGTTGATCATGTCGGGGTGGTAGAGTCTGCTAAGCAGTAGAGTATCAACCATATAAGCAGGCTTACCAAACCAAGGGTAAAGTTTGCGAATAACAGGTATGTCGTAACCAATAATGTTGTGACCAATAATCCTGTCCGCGTCCTGTAGTCTTTGCAAGCCTCTTGATATCGGCTCACTGGACCCCGTGTCATTGTACGCAAGCGTCTGATCAGTCGAGAGATCGTGGATAGCAAGGCAGTGGATGGTACTAACATCATGCAATAGACCGTTTGTTTCTATGTCAAAGATTAGACTCACTTCCCATTCCATCTGAACGTTTTGTCTTTGAATTGTGCACGTTCAATAGCTTGGGTGGTAGGAGGATTGGGTCGTTTGAGTTCAGAAGTCTGTTGCTGCGTTGAACTCTGGTTCTGGTTGAGTTTCATAGAATTTACAGGTAGGTAGATCGTAGCTCAGCTCACAGGCTACTCCAGTTTCGCCCGAATAACGATTTTTAAGGATTCTAACAGTCGTAGAACCTCCAGCTTTGTTGGATTGTTGATCTCTTTCCAATCCAATACACGCATCGCTGAGTTGAGCGATTGCAGCAGATCCGCGCAATTGTCCGAGCGTAACTCGTGCTCCTTCTTCATGATTTTGATCCGATGATGTACGTTTGAGGTGAGACACCAAGAACAACGCTATGCCAGTACGCTCCACGAGCGACCTAAGCTTAGTCATTGTGGTGTCAATCATCCGTCGTTCGTCTCCGTCAAGCCCAGAAAGGAGGATGGAGAGGTGATCCAAGAAAATGATTCTACAGTCGAGACCTGATGCCAGGTACTCAATCCGATTATAGATAATATCAGGATCGTAGGAGCCGAAACCGTCAAACAAATAAAGGTTCCAATTAGCCATCGTAGCGTCGAACGCCTGAACAAGATCCTCATGTGTATGTTCTCCTAAATGCAATGACTTACCAACATGGGCGCTCATCAAGCCTAGGGCTGTACGACGGTTAGATTCTTCAAGTGCCAGATAGCCGACCCGCTCCCCCTTGTCAAGAAGGTGAGTTGCAAGCTCACGACAGAAGCTGGATTTTCCGATACCAGATCCTGCAGTGATTGTGACAAGCTCTCCATATCTGATCCCGTGTAGCTTTGATTGTAATCCTTGAAATGGGTAGTCATGATCTGCAGCGGGTGATGGTGTAGTTACAAGATCTAAAAGAGTTTTGCCATCGACAATGCCATCAGGACGGAACGGCTTGGCGTCCCAGATAGCTCGGCATACAGCGTCTGAGTCATTGGCTTGGAGGGCGTCTGATGCGTCCTTGTAGTCGCCTTGGAGGTGGGCAATCTTGACCTTACCAGGTGGTAGTACACTAGCACACTCTTCAGCGGCTTGGCGACCTGGTTGATCATTGTCATAAAACAACACAATCTCGTCATAGCCTTGCAGCAGTGGGAGTTGTTTCTGTACAGCCTTCTTTGCACCAGCAGCACCTGATGGTACAGAAACCATCGGCCACCCTGGCATACACTCAGACCCACTAGCTGCATCCATCTCGCCTTCAAAGATGACGATACGTTTACCAGTAGTAGGGTAGAGATGCTGTCCGAAGAATGTACCAGGCACTTCACCCTCATACGAGAATGATTTACCCTTTGTCTTTACCTTGGCACCTTTGACGATGCCTGATTCGTCATGATAGTAAAAGCGGAGCTTATCACCATCACGGTAGATTTTATACTTCTCACATACTTTCTGTGAGATGTTACGCTTCTGCAGCCTTTGGGCTGAGCCTGTTATTTGCACACTTTTGGTTTGATGAATGTGTAAAGAAGGTTCGCCATCACCGTGCGTGTAGTGATGGCAAACGAAGCAATATGTGTGCCCGTCGTCATAGACACTCTTGGCATCTGACGACCCACACTCCTCACACGGCTCGTGAAATAAAAACTCAGAGGAGCCAGTCGAGGGGGATGTTTTGGAATGATGTCCAAGGGATGTCATGCTTATCGCACCACTTAGCGTATGTAGTTTTAGATTTCTTACTGATCTTATTGAACGGAGCCTGGAAGACCATACGCAAATCAAGGTTAGGATTCAACTCCTTTACAGCCCTGATCTTACGACGGTCAGCAGGTTCCCAGTAGCCCTTACATTCCAGCACGACACCATTGGGTAACACGAAGTCAGGGGTGTAAACATGCTGGATAATGTAACGGACTTTAGTTGTTTCGTACTCGTACTTGACACCAAGATCGACAAGCAGATCAGCAACCTTCTCTTCGAGCTTGGATCTGAATGCCATTAGTCGTCCATGTTCTTTTCGATGATAGCCTCAACAACTTCAGTTACAGCACGAGACATCTCGTACTTAAAGTCATTCTTGTCAGCCTTGTAACGGGTGACACAAATGGGAGGGAGTTGGATGTCAAGGGTACCTTTGTAGATACCCGTAACCTCATCCTTTGCAACAGTGAATTGAAAATCAGAAGTCATCTTCGTCGGAACCAGGGATAACAGTGACAGCAGGATCGTTAGCTTTGAAACCTTCAGTCTTACCAAACAGAGCGGCTACATCTTCAGCAGCCATATCACCAGTATCTACACCAGCTCCTGACTGCAGAGACACCAGTTGTACACCAACCAATTTAAGGCTTGTTCCATAAGTAACACCATCCTTGAGGATGTACGGTTTCTGATAGAACGCCAACTTAACTCGGCTACCAGAATACATGGGCGTATTTTCGTCTGTGACAGGTGTACCTTCGGTATCGACGACAGGCGGTCGGTTCTCTTCATTCCAGCTGAACTTAACTTTGAATTGACCTTCAGCAACCTCTTCCCATGGCTCAGGCTTCAGGGTAGAACGCTTCGGGTTCTTCAGCTTAGACTGTGCCCATTCGAGAGACTCAGTACGATCTTCTTCCAGGTTTGCAACCATGTCGGTATCGACAATTGCAGACAGGGAATAGCCAAACTTGCTTGGCTTCAGTACAGCTTGATAACCTTCGAGGATCACAGGCTGTTCAGTTTTATGGATAGTGCGTGGCATTAACAGAAAAAATAAGTGGATTCAATCACGGATTCCGGTTCAAGGTCTCCGATGATCGGTGGTTCAGTCTCCGCTCCTATTTGGTGAGCGAAGTCTCGCAAGTAATCGTGCTCTGCGAAGAGGTGCATATATGTCTCTCGGACAATGTTACTGAGAGTAGACATGTCAGTAGCACGACACAATACAGAGTCATGAATGAGAGCGATCGGTGCTTCAAAACGAAGTGCACTAATGTGGAGGAGCGAGGCATCGAGTGAGTGGATTAGATTCGGTGCTGTTGCGTTCTTGTGGTGTTGCTTGTCAACTTTAGGCTTGCCATCGTCGTCCGTGTCTTCACCAACAACGACACCAAGTTTACAAGAACCAAGTAACTGAAGTTCGATGCGTTTGACATCTTTCTTCATTAAACGTTGACGGACTACGAACCCAGATGGTGTTACCCACTCAAGTTCTCCAGACCCACGTTCAATTGCATTAGCAACCTCAGACTCAATCCAAGACATGACAGCCATGGGACCAGGTACGACCTCATCCATAGCATTTCTAACAGCAATGACTGTCTTTGTCAAGTCGTCTTTGTCGATCTCAACACCTTTCTCTTTCAGTGCGTCCTTGATATAGCCTCTGTTGCTAAAGGGTTTAGCATTATAGGGGACGGTCATCACTACACGCTTCACCGTTTTCCTGTCCATGTAAGGTTTGATGGACTTAGGAACATATGGTGTAGCAGTGTTAGCTACGACCTTGTAAGCATCCTGTGGACGATCAGAGGGCAGTACATTTACTAACTTAGCTGTGCTCCGATCTCTCGCTAAACCAGCAAGGATTTGTAGACCACTGCAGGTAGCATCTGTAGCTACAGGTAAGGATGTTTCTTGACGATCACATCTTAGAACACAATGGTAATACTCCTCACACGCTGCAAGGAACTGCCAAGGCTCATCAGCTTCTTCCCATTCGTGAATGTGGTCGATGGGATTAGAAGCGACACAGGTGATTAGGTGGGTATTCTTTTCAACCCATTCTAAACGTTTGCCAATAGGTTCTTTATCAAGACCATATGTTGTAGCAACTTGAAACGCTAACCATTCCTCAGCTTCAGGTGTCATAAACGACCCAGAAGCAAACTTCAATAAACTTTTTCCAAAGTCTGTATCTTGTGGTGTGAGGAATGCAGGGATTGGGTACGCTCGTCCTCGGTAATCAAACGACCACGGAATGTAGAACTTCTCTTCATCTTCAAACCTAGCAACAGCATTCATTGTCATCCGTGTCCGGCATGACTTCTTAGTCTCTTGACTACGTTTGTTGTGAACGTCCCTGGCGTCTCTTTTGTACCTTCTCCTTGCCTCTTCATCTTCATCGATGTTTACAGGTTTGGGAGGATCTTCAAAATCCTCAATCGGTTTGAACTTACCGATTGCTATCCCCTTCTCTTCACACCACCTAGCAACCTCTACAATAAAGGGGTTTACTCGGTAGGCTACCTTCTGAATTTTGTTCAAAAAGTCGAGAGGGATTTCCCCCTGTATAAGGGTCGGGTCTCCACGACGTACCAAATCATGACCGTTCATAACCTCGTTCAGCAAATAGCCGCCAGGTTCATCATGTTTCCAGTCCTTTGGTGGGACTAACATCGGCCATGCGAGAGGAGAGAACAACTCAGCACTCGTCATGATCTCGTCCTTGACATCAGAAAAAGCAGCAGTTGGTACAAGATACTCAAAGGTTTTCCTGCCTTTGCGTACTTTCAAACGCTCAAACCAACCTGATTTTTCGCAGATAGCGTCAAGAATCCACGCGCCAAGTCTCAGACGAACATCAGACGACCAGCGTGACCACGGCTTGACGCCCTTTTTGTTCATCTCATGACGAGTAGATGAAAGGCGTTGCTGCGTCCCTGAGGAGCTGTGTAGGGTGTTCTTTTTGATAACATGAAGTAGACCAGGAGCTTCACGTTGATAGTGTCTCATCTGACACTCTTGTTCTAGAGCTTGCCCGATGCTTGTTAGAACATTTTGACATTGATTGCTTTTATCTTTGAGTGAAAATACTTTATCAAAAGTAATTTTTAACGCAATTGCAGCAATGGCAAGAGATTCTAGTTCATCTAAGTATTTATGGACTTCAGCAAATGCTGCTCCAGTATGCCCTTTGATTATCCTATGTTTAGTTGACTCGCAATATGCAACCACATCAGGAAGCAGACGGTCAATGCACACCACCCCATAAATACTAGCCGATGCATAGTCTTTCTTTTCTACATCAAGGGTGGTTTTGTGTAGTTTTTTGAGACCACATGCAATGGCTTCTCGTTCCAGTTGTATCTGGCGTTCAATCTCGGCTGGTGTTGGCAATAGGCTCTCCTGCGTCCGTGGTGAATGTGGAATCGAGATCGTAGCACTGAGCCAGCTCAGGGTAAATCTCACTCAGTTCTTCAAATTGTTCAATCGAGATAATGCTCATCGGTGACGGGTGTAACGAAACGGATTTGATCTTCAGTTACAACAGTGAACTCAACACCCTCTGCCATAAGAGTGCGGATACGTTCTTCTGCTGCATGTTGTTTTTGGTAGACAAATTCTTTGATTTTGCCTTTGTTGGTGTTAGCGCGGATGATACAACAAACAGAGCTAGGTAGCTCCCAGCCGCGCAGTTTCCAGTCTTCAAATTCCTCCCATGTGGGAGTTGCTAGGAAGTCCTCTGGCATTTCATACCATGCTTCCCAGTTGTTGGGGTAATACTTACCACTCATCACATAACCTCACATCTAGGACATATTGACTGCCACCGGACAATTCAGCAGCAGCCCATGCAGCGTGCTCTGAATCGGGTGCTAAAAGATAGCGCACCTGACTGTCAGTTGTTGTTTTGTACTCGTACTCTTTTAGTTGTTGTTTTTGTAGCACGGCGTGGAGTTGGTTTGGTGGTGTACGTATCGCGGGATGCTAACTCTTTGTAAATGTCATCCCACCTGTGCCCTTTGTCGCCGTAATGATGCAGCCAACATAACACAGCATTCTTGATGAAATAGTCATCATCCAATGATTTAGCGTTTGCCATAGTATTTAGAAGTAATTCGGTTTGAGCGCTGCCAGATGATAGCAGTGCTGAACAATCCTACCATACCGATGCAGGCGAGGATGATGGTTGATTCGTTCCAGTTCATTTGCTAATAACAACTTGATAATCGTATTTGTCAACCATGTTACCACATGTTTGGCAACCTAAAGCGCACCATGCAAAGTGATAAACACGATGCACCGCGCCACATGTACACATGATCTCTTTGCCGTGTTTACCGGCACGTGTGTAACGCGTGATTGGTTTGGTTTGCATCATTTGCTGTTTTTTTCTGCGTAGTGTTTGCGGATGCTGTTGAGACGTTCGAGTGACACCTCTTCAGTGATGATTTCCATGCACTCAATGGTAACAGACTCATCCTCATCGAAAGAGTCATGTAGATCCATTATTTCAAGACGGTTCATTGCACCACGTAGCGTAGAGTACACTGATACCATTTCAGTAGATTCGTACGGCAAAGAATAGCGGAGAACGTAAACGTTAGCCATAGCTGCGTCCTTGGTGAATGTGTTATGAATGTGGAGATGTAAAAAACCGCCGCTATGTATTAGTAATAGCGACGGATTGTGATTGCAATGTAATTAGAATTAGTTACACATTACGATTGAAGAAATAGTATTCATAATTAAAATAAATTTCAAAGTAATCATATTGCAAACTCTGATGCCATACCATCTCGTAATCAATAGCTGACTGCAAAAAGATTGGTAACTTGTCGAGTTCGTGTCCGTAACAATCTTCAACTAGATTCTCACTGAATGCCTCCACACTTGGGAAACAACCAGAGTAA
>MDSY01056501.1_pt1 | contig 24322 bp, 14 predicted proteins | sample 811131 | NCBI WGS metagenome assembly MDSY01 (sample SAMN05326643, study PRJNA326480) | marine metagenome | isolation source: seawater | place: Atlantic Ocean: South West | collected 2010
TGCGTCTCGCTTGCGCACCGCAGGAGGCACGTCTTGCGTTCCGTTCTGTGTCACCCAGTTGGATACCAGAGGGCGGTGCGACGTCATCCAAGGCGGAAGCGCAGGCGCGTCGTCGTCCGAGTCGTCCGAGTCTTTTTGATGTTCATTTTGAGCCGCATCAATAGACGTGTCGGCGTTCGATTCACAAGTGCTCGCCGCGTCGGTATCCTGAATCACCACCAATTTCTGGAGCGACGAAGTATCAACTTCCTCCGCAGGTGTCTCAAGCACTGTTGCTTCCTCGTCATCGGATGATTCGTCTTCCGAGTCATCCTCCACGACCAGCGCCCGGCGAACAGGCGCTGGGGTTTCCGTTGGAGTCTCAACTGGTGTCTCGGGCTTCGTCTCCGCAGGTGCCACTGTATCTGCGTTGACCTCAGCAGTCGCCTCAGCCTTCACAACCTCCTTAACCATAGGCGGCGGCATACATTTTCCTTTGTGTCCGTCCCTCCAGTGCGTCCTCTGGCAGTGCATCGAGCAGTACGTCGCGGCTTTGCACCGCGAGCACCGGAGCATCTTTTGGTCAATTGAGAGCGTATCAGAGCGTTCCACGCACGTCGGGTTTGAGCACTTTGTGATCCTTTCTAAAGTGGGTTTGACGTTCGGGTTCCGAGCCACACCAGCACCGTCCATAGCCCGTTGTTTTGCCCTTTGTTCCTCCTCTTCCTTCTTCTGACTTTCGGCTATGTCAGCCGCAGTCGGCGCGCTTCCGCTCATCGCACGGCTGGCGGAAAAACCAGACGCGTTTTTGCGGGAGGACGCTCGATCTGTTTTCTCCGTTTCGTGGGGCGTGTAAGGACCCTCCCACACCGGGACGCGCCTGGTGAAGGAGTCGAACGATGCGTACGACGACGCCGCGCTCCCACTATCGTGCTTCCAAATGTACTGAAGCGCAGACGACTTACGGGAAGAAGTACTTTCTTTTGAATTCTTTTTCCGGTCTTCGAGTAACTCGGCATCTACTTCTTTTTCCTTCGGATCGCATAGTGATAATACTTCGACGAACCCGTCAGTAGTACCCGCGACGCAAACCCTAGGACTCGGTGAGTGCACACAGGTTACTTGTGACCCAAGCTCAAGCCTGGCTAGCGGTTTCAACTCCGTGTTCCAAAGCATCACTCCCCGGTCTGCGCCTCCGGTCATGACGCGATTGGGTTTACCAGGCACGATTGCAATCGCGCCGACCGCGGAAAGTGTTTTGCGAAAGCCGTGACTCGCAGTCACGGCCGGGGCTCCCGTATGCAGGTTCCACAGCACCACCGTGCCATGGTTCGTCCCCACGACGAAAACCTCACCGTCGAACGCGCTGGCGCACGGCGTACCTTGGTCGATTAAAACGTCAGCATCACGCAGCGCACCGCCCTCCCCGGTGGCGACGTCCAGAAACGCCAAGACTGGGTTTCGCGTGGAATTATTTTCGTTCCCTTTCACAAACAAGTCGTCGCCGTCGGCGTGGACGCACGCCAACACAGTTCCACAAGCTTCCGTTATGCGCAGCGGTACGCCTTGGGCCACGCCATCCGTGTTGAATGCGCCTTTCAACTTACCCGTGTCGAGCTCCCAAACAACGAACGCTCTTTTCGAGGAAGAGTGCGCCGCTAACAACTTTCCTTTTTCGGCGCCGTCGCCGAGCAGAAAAACCTTTGTCACCGGAACAGAGTCTACTCGCAACGGCTGTAATAATCGAACGTACCCCCGTTTATTGCCCTGTGCCATCAACCGCCACGTGTGCACGTACCCCTCGTGCGTCCCGCACGCGATCGTAATGCCGTCGAATTGTAAAACACTGACAGCTGCGGGTACGAGTTTTGAATTGCTATCGTCGTCGGAGTTTGGATTTGTAGATGCCGCGTCCACGGCGCCTACTCGTATTTTTTGTTTTTCGCTCCAGTCGCGAACGTCGAAGATGCGTAAAGTGCACGACGCGTCTCCGTCCGCGGCTATTAAAATGTTCTTGAACAGACAGACGTGTCTGAACGCGCCGCGCACGGGGTCGGGGATGACGGAGACTCTTTGCACCAGGTTTGGGGCTGATGAATTGGACGACGTATCAGACGTACTGGGGCCGAATCCTGTAAACCCGGGTGCCAACCCCGCTGCGGCGACCATCGGAGGGAACGTGTTGGTGCACACCACCTGCGTCACGCTCGCGTCGAGGTGGTACTGATGTGAACGAAAGGAAAGAGGAACACGAGGATACGTAGATGGAGTAGTGTCAGTGGGTGGGTGTGGGGAGTGGGGTTCGATGGGGAGACTTGAGGTCGGTTCGAACCACGACGATCGGCCAACGCTCTGTTACCAATCTAAGCACGCGATCTCTGATCTACACTCAACCGGCTGAACAAATTAACAGTCAATAGCCGCACCTTCAACGGCGCGCACACGGTCTCCATGCGAACCGACTCATCTTCTATGACCACCATCGCGGGACGCACACTAAGGCGTGCGCCACTGAGAGTGGTGGCGTCTAGGATGAGACGAGACATAGGTCGTTGATGACATCGCGATTAAATATGGAACGAAAGTTGAGATTTTATGATGCTCTGAAAACGTTGATAAATTCCTAGACAACAGACTAGAGGTAATAAGTCCTCCAGACCACTACCCTCCTCCACTCTCACTTCCCTCCCCTTTCCATCTCCGACGCTCTGAGCACGAACTCCGGCCCGTCTTTCAGGAACTCCCCCAGCGCTTTCACCGCGTCCGGCGGCCACAGCCGGTTTTCCACTTCACTCACGGTGAAGATTCCACACGCCGCGCTGCTCCCGCCTGACCCCGGAATCCCCGCGTCGTCACACGGCAGCGGCGTACCACTATCAAAGTCCTCGCACCGCTTATCCATCAATACGCCGTACGCTTCGAACTGCGCTTGCGCGGCTTTGTTCACAGCCGCTTTGACGCCGTTCGAGGGCGTGGACGGGGGGTTGGGTTTCGTGGGGCGACACAAAGCGCTCCACTCGGCTTCCGCTCGCGGTTTCGCGCCGCTCGCCCACAGCGCCACCGCTAACGCCGCCCTGGCTTCCCAGAACTGCGGGAACCCCGCATCAGGTTCGGGGCCGAAATCTAGCCTGTCAAGGGCCGCGGCCGCGCCAGCCGCGTCTCCAGCGCCCCACCGCGCCATCGCGGCGTCGAACTCCACGCGCTGCCGAACGGTAGGCGCTCCGCCGCGCATACCCGCTTTGAACGCCGTGGTCGGGACGTCGATGTCCCGTCCTCCTAGGCCGCCCAGCCCAGCCGCAGCAGTAGCACGCCTACTCGCTTCCAGCGCCCCAACCCAATCGCCGATCGCACCAGCGGCGATTGACCGGCCGTCATGCGCCATCGCCAGCTGCGCGGAAAGAGGCCTTGTGTCGGGCGCGATATTGGCGTTCGCCCCTGAGGCAACAACCTTCGCGAGCGCCTCGGCGGCTTCGCCGTACGCCTTTTCCGCGTCTTGCCATTTGCGTAAGCTGGCGAAACAGTCCGCCCTGGCGGCGAGCCACGTAGCGACTGTTTCTTGAGGTAACGGTTGGCCTGCGTCACTGGCAACACCCGCGAGGCGCACACATTCGTTCCACGCGTCCACCGCGATTTCCGCGTCCGGTTCATCAGACGCGAGTTTCGCAAGCGATAACGCCTCTCTCGCGCTTGGGTCCATGTCAACGCCTTTCGCATCACATTTATAATCAGTACCGAGTCCCACTAAAGTCAGGGCTGACATGGAAAGCGCCGCGCGACGGGAGGGCTTTGGAGCCGGAGGGAACGTTGCAGGCGAAGATCCATCCCGGGTGTCGGCACCTTTGCTGTCGACGTGGACGGTTCTCCTTTCCGAGACGGATGCGTGTCTTCGGGTGCGATGGGTGCGCTCCGCGGTGGGAAGTGCCTGAGGTGCGCGAAGAACGGCACGCATCGTGACGCAGGTCGCACGCACTCCAGTCAAAACCCAAACGAGGTGCTCGTGAGCCTGACCACCGCGCCAACGTAAGTGCTGCTGACGCGGTGAGGTGTCGATAAAAGCGTCGACCGCCGACCGAAAAATAAGCTTTATTTTTTGCTAATCATTTTGAAAAGCGCCTTTCTCCCTGGCACTCGCGCGCGCGCGTGGACGTCGTCCCTCCACCCGTCAGCGCTCATCACGAAGAGTCTCTCGAGACCTTCGAGGACACGGGCGATCTTGTGACTTCGATCGGTGGGCAAGGAAAGCGCCCGATCGCTCCCTCAAAGGGCTCCGCAAACACAAAAACGCGGGATAAGGGAGATCTGCGCGCCCATCGATCGGATCCCTAGCGCGAAGGACGAGCCATGACCGCCTTCTCCACCCCCTCTTTGTCCCCCGCGGGCGAGGCTGCGCTTGACATGCTCGTTTCGTGCCACCCCGCTGATTTATCCCGCGTCGCGAAGCTCCGTGAGGTGCACTCTGCGTGCGTCTCCGCCGGCGTGGTGGCTGGGCGCTCGACCCAAAACTCCACCTTGAACGACGCCGATGGTGCATCCGACGTCGCGCAGCTGCATTCTTTGTTCGACGCAGCGGTCACGCACGGCGCTGGATCCCTAGTGTGCCACTACGTGGACGAGGTGTGCGGCAGAGACGACTTCTCCTCCCCGGACGGCGTAGAGGCGTACCTCAGGGATGGCGAGATGGTCGCCGAGTGGTGCTCGGCCGCGACGCGAAGCGCGACGCAAGCGCTTTTGGACGCGTCAACAGCGGCCGCGTCCAACGCCCCAGGCGCTATGGGCGCCGCGGATAGCGCCGCCGCTATATTCGAAGCCACCAAGGACGCTCTGCACTTGTTAGGGGCGAGCCCTGAGGGCGAACCGACTGACACTTCCGTTTGCGACGCGCAACGAAGCGCCGAGAGTTCCGCGTTTCGCCGGAAGTTACAACTGACTCGGGACGCCTGCGTTCGGGGTGAGAGCCATGCGATAACCCTGTCATGGCTGCTACAGGAGTGCCTCGGAGGCGCCACCACCGCGGACCGACATGGAGGACCCGCGGCTTGGACCGGGTCGGTGCGGCAGCGAAGAGCGGCGGCGACCGAAGCGGCGCATGGCGATTGTAACTCCGCGGGTATGAGCAATCAGTCAGGCGTCCCTGCGTTTGACAACGGCTCGTTGTTCCTGGATGACTTGTTGCGCCAGGTGGGCCAAAACGCTCCCGCCTACCCGTTCAAAAGCGCGGTGGAAGCGGCGGAGCGGATATTCAAGACAGGGAGCGCGTCGCCGAGCGCGCTGCTCGCGAAGCGGTGTCTATTTCTGTATTACCTGTTGGACGCGGGCGCGCCAGCCGAGGGCGCCCCGAAATCGTTCGCCACACGAACCCGGGTATCACCCACGCTGTTCCAACAGACCGTGTGCGCCTGCTACCTGGATGACTGGACGGCTGGGAGTGACGGAAAATCCCTGGATGAAGCCGCAGCGTTGGTGCCTAAAATCGCAAGGAACGGAATGCCCGTTAAGTTCGTCGCCGCGCTCGTTGCAAGAGGACGGCCCGCCGCCGCGCTCGCCGCGCAGAGAGCACGAGGCCTGCCAACTTTGGAAACGCCGTTGGGTGGCGGTGACATGTACGGTGATGTTAGCTCCGAAAATTCAGAACTCTCCGCGTCCTCCAGGGCGTTCCAAGAGGAGTGCGATTTAGCGGTTACCACGCGCCTGGAGTGCGGGCTTGCCACCGAGGCGTTTCTCGTCGCGAATCGTTTGGTACCGGTCGCGGCGCCTGCGTTTCGAGACGAACTTGCGTCAACGCTTGCATCCCGAATTGCATCACACGCGGCATCTAAAGACGCGCTGGCGTCTATTTTGGAGTTGCCGTTTGAAGGTGCGCTTGAAACAGCGCTTTGTACATGGTTAAGAGACAACTGCGGGAAAACTCCAGGCGCTCTCGCGCACTTCACCGTCGCGTACTTCCTTCAACGCGGACGAACTCTTGAAGCGGCGGCGGAGGCGGCGGCGGTTGCGCCGCCGCTGCCTATTGTGATTAAACGGGAGCTGGACTTGGCGGTTGCGAAGCTCCCTGAGGCGATGCGAAGGGTGCAAATGGATACAGCGGCGGCGGCGTGCATCGCCGCGGCGGGCGAGACAAGGGCGCTGGCGCGTGGAATATCTACTGCACCGGCGACGCCCTCCGAGTTGGCCACAACCGCCGGTGGTTTCGCCGGTGTTTCCGGAATGGACACGAATACGGGGACGCTTGTCGTGCTGGACGGGCCCTTTGACGATTCATCAGTCGGGGGCAGGCCTCCGTTCTTTGCGCCTCCCGTGTTTGGCGCGAGTCGCGTGGACAAAGCAAACACAGGAGCTCCAAGAAACATTCGCACGGCTGCGACAGAGCGTTCCACCGGGCCACTTCTCGTGTCGCCAAGAGCACGCACGACGGGCGAATGGACGCAATTGCACTTGGGAAACAGGGCTATGTATACGGGAAATACCATAGGGCTGTTGGATGATGACGAGTTGGGCGACGCTGGAGATGATGCGCTGGAGACGGAAGAAATACATCCGGGATCCACGATGAAAGCGAAAGAAAGTGACGGCGCGCGGAAGAAACGGGGTGGTTCGTATTTCGTATCTCCCTTTGGCCGGCAAGCGGCTGGTACGAGTAGCATCGGTATGCGTACTGTGCCCAACACAGCTGGTACGACGTACAACAACACTTCGTCTCACTCAAAGCCTCGAACGCGGTGGGCGCCTCCTGGAAAGTTTTCCGCACCGCCAAAGTTCGGGGCGAGTGCAACGCCTGTGAAGGAGTCTGGAATTCTCGCATCCGCGCGAAAAAGCCCGCGGTCCACACGAAAAGTGAACATCCAAAACACCTCAGAAGTCGTCGCCATGGACAGTGGAGGGGGGGGGGCTCTGCTGGCGGGGATGTTGCCGGTGACGCGTGCGGGGAGAAGCACAAAAGCGGCGCCCGCTTCGTTATTCGCGGGGACAACCGAAACCCCGTCGCGACGCGCCACGCGGTCCTCATCCAGGCTGTCAGAAGGAGCGCAAGGAAAATAGAGTGTAGGAGTGACATGGCATGTGGAGAGTGATGCGTGTAAAACGTAGTAAAGTCCTTACATGCATACCTCCTTGTGCCTTGGTATTCTCAAATCTAGTCTCATTTCTTGACGAAATCAATCACGCTCGGCGTTTTATCCCCGAACATCTCATAAACTGTGACTTGCCGATCGATGAGCGCCTTTTCTGTTTTCGCCTTGGCCAGAGCTGCCGCCGCGTCTTCACCCACCAGCCCCGCGTTCCGGTGGAACTCCTCGCGGACCTTTCGCTTGACGTACCTGTGCGTTTGGGGGGAACAGGGGGAGGGGTTAGGGTTGATTGGTTGATTTGATTGATGAGTCCACGTCGACACTCGTAGATCCGGTCCCACTGTTTACCCATACGTACTCTCGGACGTTGTAGTTGGTGAACCTCCGCGCGCTTTTCTGCATGGTGCGGTACAACCCGACAACCTCCGCGGCGGCCATTTTTGTCGTAGACCCAAACCCGTGCGTAGGTGAGTGATGATCGAGGGGGCGGCAACGAAAATTATGCTGTTTTAAGGCGCGTGATTTTCTTTCTGGAGTTTTCGTGATTTGAGATTTCTCGAGCGCGTACGAGGTATCACACTACTCATAATCATTGTATTAATATTCTTAATATGTATTCTTTATCACACATCACCCCTAGTTCCGATCGTAGTCATCATCCTTCCCGATTTTCCCCAGCCTGACTGACTTCAGGGCTCCGACCTTGCCCTCCGATTGCAGAAAGCTCGCGACGAACTTCGCGGTTTCCTCCGCGAAATCCTCGTGTGGCATGTGACCCACCTTCCGCATCACGTCGAAGCTCGCCCGTACGTCGTCGCACCACTTGTACATGGGGGCGTCGTTTAGGTACTTGTCACTGGCACCCCAGACCACCCTGACTTTCGGGGGCGGGGTCGAGCCTCTTTTACTGAAAGCGTCCGTTACGGATTGCATAGCGTCCTTCGGCGAGACAGAAGTCGCGGTGGCTTCAAACGCATCTCTCGCCGCCGCCGCTTCACCTCCAACATAAGGCGCCTCATACACCTCCATCCGTTCCGCGGGAATCGCAAACTCATTGCCGAAGTACGCGAGCTTGTATACATCCGCGTTGGCGCCTTTGCCCATGCCGAACGGTCTGCCGTACACACCCAAGGGGTCGGGGAGCTTGTGCCCGTTGCCGAGCGGCGCGTTCAGAACCACGACTCTGCGCACTTTGTCCGGGTTCGCCGCCGCGAACAGCAGCGCCCCCTGGCTCGTGAAGAACCCGCTGACCACTAAATCGATCATATCATCCTCCATGGTGACATTAAGTGCGTTGACGAAATCACTCAACGCGCTTTGGTACGCCTTGAGGTCGTATTTAAAGGAAGAAGGGGAAGGCTTTGATGAGGCTCCGTGACCGGGCATGTCGGGTGCGACGCACGTATAACCCTTCATTTGGAGCTCCTTCATGAGCTTGCTGTACGTGTAGCTGAGCATCCCGGCGCCATGCACTAGCACCACAGTGTTTGGTTGTTGTTCCACATCGTCTTCGGGGACGCCCAAACGGTAGCTCCAGTCCAAGCCGCCCGCGGAGAGACTCTCCACCGATTGCGACAGAACCGGAACCATCTGGCCGCTCACGCCGTCGAACACCTCATCGTACGTCGCGGCGCGAGTTTGGACGGCGCGAGCGGGGCGGTGAGTTACACGGCCGCGCGCGCGGAACGCAACCGCCCGGGGGGCGATGCACGCCGAGGAAGCCAGGGAAGATGCCATCGTGCGCTGCGAGGAGTGGATGGATCTACGTGGAGGGCTCTGGATAATTTACGCCAAGTGGAAGTTCGAGTGAAATGATTTTTTTAAAGTGCCCGCAACAGAATCAACCGAACGCCCCCCAACGCCTTACAGCTAGGTGCACTGACACGGACGTAGCGTGAGCCGTTCTCTGACGGATTTCTTGGAGCGACATGGGGGTGTCTCGGAAACCGGCGGTACGTGCTTGTACCACTCCCACGCTTTGTACCCGCGTCTCGCGTTCGTCGAGATTTGAACTTACTTCAGATCCTCCGTAGTAGGCACTCGAATCGGAGGAAGATCGAGTATCTGCCGGATCGTGGTATCTACCCTGTTCTACTCTATATATACCCTAGATACTAACCCTTTCCTCCCTCCCCAATACTACAGGCCAAGCCCAAGAAAGCCGCGTTCGGCACGCAGGTTGCGGGCAAGTCTCGCGCCAACGCCAAGCCCCATCGGCGCCAGCCTAAACACAAACCGCAATCGCTGGAGCAAGTAGCGTTTCACAAAAATAAAGCGCTGGAGTTGGCCAATGGTACTAGGAATAATGATGGCACAGGTCCCAGTGGTCGAAGTGGTAGAGATCCTACTAGTGGTCGAAGCGGTCGAGCTCCTCCTGACGGAAATTCTCAACACGCACTGGATGTGGTGACTAAGATCGCCACTGACGCGGAGAAGAGGCTGCAATCGGCGGAGGCTGATTCGAAAATTCAAAGAAGAGGCGGCCGCGGGTACATCGCGGCGAAAGGAAGACGGGACGCGAGCGATGCGAGTTTAGCACGCTTGGACCTAGCGGATGAAGAGACTGTGCGCGAATTTTTGGGCCGCCTCCCTGCCGGGCACTTAAACGAACGCTCCGAGTTGATGCGACAGCTGTCAAACGAGTACCCTAGGTGGTGGCAACTTCTGCAAAGCGAATTTTCGCTCCTCCTTTATGGCTTTGGGTCGAAAAAGGATTTGCTGGAAGACTTCGCGCGGAAAACGCTGACGGACGGGGGGGTGGTGGTCGTTAACGGGTTCTTCCCCGGGTTAACTGCGAAGCACATCTTAGCCAACTGCGCAGCTGCGGTGTCGCGCGAAAATGTCGGGGCGCTTCACGCCGGGTCGGTGGATTCACTGTTTACGCGGATCGCGAGCGCGACTCGAGAAAGGATGAATGGAAAGAAGAGCGAGGCGGACGACAGACGGGGTTCGATAGCTACAGTAAATACAATCAATATAGACCCTGCTGGAGTGCGACGCACCGGGCGGCGAAGAGAAAGCAATGTGAACGATACTATGGATAACACCACTATTGTTGAGCAGTCTGACAAAAATCCCAACGGCGATTACCAGCCCGCTAAACGTTTGTACGTGATTCTGCACAACATCGACGGGCACCAGTTGAGGAGCGCGGAGGCGCAGGCATTGATCGGTGAACTCGCGAGCATGCCCAGGGTGCACTTGGTGGCGTCCGTGGACCACGTCAACGCGCCGTTACTGTGGTCGAAGCGAGAAGCCGCGAGGTTCAACTGGGTCTGGCAAAGCGCCACGACGTTTGCGCCGTACGCGATTGAAACCAGCTTCACGCCGCAACTTTTAGCCAGCCGAGGTGAGGAGCGGCACATCAGGGGCGCTGTGAATGTGTTACGAAGCCTGACTTCCAACGCAAGAGACATCTTCAAAGTATTGGCCGAGTACCAGCTCGCGAACCCGGAGGAAAAAGGCATGGGTTTTCACAACTTTTACACGGAGTGCAGGTCGCAGTTTTTAGCGACGAGCGAAGTTACTTTGAGAAGTCATTTGACTGAGTTTGTGGATCACGAACTCACTAGGACTAGGAAAGGAAGCGACGGCGAGGATCTGGTGCACGCCCCGTTCGCGACGGACGTCTTGGTACAGCTGTTGAAGGAAATTCAAATGTAACGCAGTTTAGTTTTGTTTGCATCACATGTCTTTCATGTACAATCACTCGGAATCACCTATCAATCACGCTCACCTCTAATGGTTGTTCAGGCCGTAGCTCCTGCACCCGGGAATCTTCCTCATGAGGAACCCGATGTCTCCGAAGTCCCCTGCGGGCCCCATGGCCATGCACAGCGCGCCGAAGAACACCACGGCCCACATGTATGAGGAAATAATGGTCCAGCAAATCAGGAACGAAAACTTGACGAAAAACGTGAGGATGCACAGCCCCAGGAACGCGCCCGCTATGATCGTGGTGATGGCGCCCGCGGTGACGCTGATGCCCATCGTAGTAAGTGCGATTCGCGTTCGCGTTTCACGATCTTTCGCGTCGTTTTCAATATACGCGTTCGCGAGATGCACGCAGTAATCCACGGAAAAGCCGATTGTGATTACCGCGGCGATGGCTTCGGTTGTGCCTAAATCCCAGCCCATTATTCCACCCGCGCCGACGCCAATCACCGTGGTCACGATGCCCGCGATCGTGACGGTTGAGTAAAACGCCAACACCACGTTACCCGTGCTCAGCGTCAACACCAAAAACACACCAGGGAAGCACACCGCGAGGCCGAGGTACACGTTGTCCATCAGCGACAGCGAGGTTACTGACCACAGCCAAAACACATTCGTGCTCGTTTCCTTGGCACCCGACAGTTCGGTTGGCGCGCCCGCGTTTTTGGAATCAGTAAACGCCGCCCATTGCCCCTGCGCTGTTTCGAAATCCACCGCGGCTTGCGGCATCCGGATCGACGAGGTGCTTTCGATCAAAATGAACTTGGGCGCCGGGGCCGGTGATTCGTCGCAGTCGTTGGTGTAGTACCCCACGTGTGAAGGGTACCGCACTTTCGTCTCGTCAAGCTTGGAGTACGTGCACAGCTTCTGGTTGAACGCATCGCCGGTAATGGGGTTGGTGGTGGGATCAGCGGTGGCGTAATCGTTCGGGTACGTCGCACGGAGCCACAGGTAAAAGCCATTGTTCAGTGTGCCGTCGTCATCAGTCTCGGCTACCACGTTCCGGATAGGCCGCAGCGGGTCGATTAGCAGCCCGCCAGAGCACGCCTTCGCATCGCACGCCGCTGTTTTTAAAGCTTCGTACGTTGCCATCAGCCACACTTGAGCCGCTGCGGTGGAAGGGTCAAAGTTGGCGTCATATTTAGGCACTCCAAGGTCGCTCGGTAGCCACGGATCGGTGCCGGCGTCGTCCAACCCGTCAAGGCCCCACACGATGTTCACGTCTAGCTCGGACGCGGCTCCACCGCCCAGCATGATCTTCGAGGTCCCCAAGTCCTGGTACTGCTGGAACATGTGCGACCCCGGGAACCACTGTTCCGGGTCTTTCGGGACTTCAAGGTTGACCCACAGCCAGATCCCCGCTGCGAAAATACTGGCAAAGATAACAAGAATCACCCACTTAGCGGGGCCCTTCAGAAAGTTGAAGTATGTGACGTAGAAGAACTTCTCGGTGCGGCGCATCTTGGCTACGTCGTACTTCCCAGCGACGTTGGGGGTGTTGGGGGTAGAAGTAGAGGTCGTTTCAGCCGTTTCAGCCGTTTCTTTCGTCTCGGGCAATTTCTCACCCGGGTCTTCGTACTTTGCAATGGGGAACAAACCGCAGGTCATGGCTTTCGCGCTTGTGATCCACCCTCGGCCTGACATGTTCCGAGCGTACATCACGGTTAATGGGGGCAAAATAACAGCATTAATGAAAAACACGCAGAAAATCACAAGCGCGCTGAATATGCCAAAGCTTCTTAACGGAATTAACGGCGACAACGACGTCGCCAAAAACGCCGCGCTCGTAGTAAAACTAGTCACAAATATCGCGTGCAGCGCGCGTCTCATGGTGTGCTTAATTCTGTTCGGTAACGTAGGGGGTACGTTCTTTGCTCGTAACTCGTCAATCGATTGATGGAACGCATCCATAAAGACAAACACGTCGTCCGCTCCAATTCCAAGAACAACAAAAATAATTAAAAAGTTGATAAACTGGAAAAACGTAACTTGGAAAATAACGCGGAAGAAAAAGAACGCGGTGAATATCGAGAACACGGTCATGGCCATGGACACGGCTGAAATGATAATCGACCCGGTGTGGTACGCGACGTAGCACCCGACGCCGATGAAACTTAACATGGTCCACCCCAGGTCTTTGTCCGATAACACGAGCCACTCGTTTTCTTGCACCGGAATGCTCCACCAGTACATCTTGAAGGATCCGTCGGCGGTGGTACTCACGGCTTCGCTTTGAAACGCCGACTCGCTGAACGTTTCCTTCATCCCGAACTTCTTCTTTAACGTCTCGGACATCTCGATGATGTACTCGTTGCCCGGTTTCCTTTGTTCTTCAGGCTGGACGCTAGGGTTGGCGTAGCCCTGAAGCGGCAACCCGAGGAAATAAAAACTTTGCACGAACCTGGCTTTCAAATTCACGGTGCTGAATCCGGTGTCGAAGAACAGCGCCGCAATGGGGCCTAAATCCGTGTCCGCCATGACCGACTCTAGGACACTTTGAATCCCCGCTTCCGTGTCAATGGATGCGTCGCCGTTCGCATCTGTTTTCGCAGTAAAATTAGCGATGGTTTCGTTGTTTGCGTCTTGAATAATATCAAGGTCGTAAAAGAAGTTGAGAAACGTCTGCGTGGCTTTCGCGGAGCAGGTTCCGGGATCGGCGACCTCCGCGGCGCAGTACATGGCGAACTTTGAGTCCATGAAGTACGTCTTTTCCACCGCTAAGATTTCCTTTAGGATTTCTGGTTTCAGTAAGTTTTGATCAGCATCCTGGGACTCGTACATGAAGTGTAACAGTTGGTCGGATTGCGGTACGCTACGTTCCGCTAACGATGTATACGTACTGGTTTCTTCCTGCATCTTGGACAACGCGTACGACCGACTGACAACCTTGTTCTGCCCCAGCAGCCAGTCGTAGTTCGTGGTCTCAGTTTGCTTGAATAACGGCATCCCCGCGGCGCACAACAATATTATGAAGAACCACGCAGAGGCGAAGACAAGCCGCGGCCTTTGCACGGATTTCACCGCGTACCAACCGAAGGGGTCGCTTCTGAACGTGGGGGCGACGTCATCGGAAAGGGACGCGGTACTGGCGACCCTTCGTACCGCTTTGCCGTCCACCTCAAGGGAAGAGGGTTGACTCATCGTCGAAGGACGACGAGGTGAACCTCGGACGCGTGAAGCGCACGTTGTAGTGGGGCACGCGACGACGTCGAACGTCTCTTCGTTCAACTGCACGTCTATTCTCGTTATTACGTATGGCGGCCACTTGGCGTTTTTTGGGGTGGAGGACTGGAGGTTGCCCATAACGCGACGTTTGCGTGCAGGGCGTTGCTTTTTTGCGTGGTGCACGGGTGCGTAGTGGGGAGGACAGTCCAGCCTTGTCCTTTTGCTTGATGACATCCTCCCAGGGTGCGTAGTCACACGAATTTGCAAATTGCAAAAAGTGCGTGCGTCGCTCCATGGCTCCAACGTTGTTGAGTTTTTGAACAATTGCAAGTGACGAGTAGTGATGACGGGTCTGCTGCCAGAAGGGTGCGCGCGCCTTGGCCGCGGTGTGGCATCGGGTGCGTGACGCACAGCTACGCGATGAGCGACCAGCGGTGGGCGAAACAAGCTGCTTCTGCTTTGTTCGGCGTCGCTAGAGCCCGGCGATCGGAAACGCGCGCGGAGATTGAGGCGTACAGCGATCGAGATGATGCGTCAGATGATGGGCTCCGGTCGCACCCCGTGTCGCCTGGACGGCGTGACCCTACCCGCTCCAGCCACGGTCTACGCCCAGGCGATGTCGTCGCGTTTCTTCAAGACGGCTTGCCGTACGTCCTGGACCGCAGCGCGACGGGCGATGCTATTCCCTTCGGGTTGAGTGCTCTTGAAGACGCGGTTTCCGTCGCGGATCCCGCGACGCACTTGGTGGTGGTTCGCCAAGGGAACTTCATGGGTTTCAAGTCCGAAACCCTCGGCGAGGGCAAGCTTCTTCAAGCCAGGCACAGAGGCCGAGCCCGCCTATGTTTCTTCAACAAGAACCACGGCGTGAACGAGCAATGGGAGACTTTTGATGAGCCGGTTGGCGATGACTGGACCACGTGTTCCATGCGGTTGCGCAACCGAAGGCTACCCTCGTGCGTTTTAAAAGTGCAAGTCACGAAAATACCACCCGAGATGAGTGGCAGGAGCGACCGTGTTCATAGCTCACCGCACAACGATTCCCTCGCCAGGGATGCTGACCAAGGGAGTAGCGACAATGAGACCGATGATGAGGGCATCACGAAAAAATACAAAGACAAAAAGAAGCCCCACGCGGCGCGGCGCGTAGCGTTTAGTAGCGATGAGTTGCCACAGAAAGCGGCATCTCACAGTATCCCTACCCCCTCCACCGCTGGCACTTGCAATGGATACAAGTCTCAAGTCTTTCAGAGCCCGGGCAACTCCGAGCAACCGCACGCACTACGTTCGATGTCCGGCGTGTTGATAAAGGAGTGGAGCGCGTTTGTTTTGAAGGAAGTGAAGGCGCGGAAAGAAGTCGAGGCGCAGATGTTGGATTTGCGGAACGAGATGCGTGGAATGTTTTCGGGTTTTAAGAATGAAGTGAATTTGACGCGGCAGGAGTGGATCGGGGACGCGTCGTTCTACGGCGCGAACGTGCGGAACACGCGCGAGGCGTCTAGGTTACAGCGAATCAAGATTGTCAAAATGGCGCGCAGGACGTTCTTTTCGCGGTGGACCTCGTCATCGTTCGCGAAGTGGAGGCACAACGCGCGTACAGGACGACGCGCTCGATTCGCAATGCAACTCATGGTATCACGACTAAAAAACATGCGACTCGCGAGCGCGCTGTCCGCGTGGAGGGAACGGACGCGCGCGCGTTGCGTCGCGCGCCGCGCCATCTCCCGCTCCGTCATGGTTGGCAACAAAAACGCGTTGCGGCGCGCGTTCAATTCTTGGAAGCGAAGTACGTTAGTGGACCGGGATACGAAGCGACACGACAAATTAGTGGGTATATTACAGAAGAAAGCGGTGCAAAAGATGCGGAGTATTGTAGCGAACAGGGCGTTTGGCGGGTGGAAAGACGGGTACACGGAGCGCAAACGGTTGCGGCGCGTTTTGACGAAGATAACGCAGCGGTGGATGCGTTTGCAATCCACGGATGCGTTTTACCGGTGGCACACGGTGAGTTCGGGGAAGAAACGGCGACGAGACCGGCTGTCAAAACTGGTGTTGAGAGTTTTAGGACGAGAGCAACACGCCGTGTTCGTGGGTTGGGCGAAGCACACTAAGAAATCGAGAAGAGATCGGCACGTTCTCGCCGTGCTGAGTACTAAATTCCAGCGAGGCGCGTTGAGGACGTCGTTTACCTTTTGGTGCAACGAAAGCACCGCCAACGCTTCCCGGAAGAAACGAGTAAAAGCTTTGACTAAACGCATCGTCACGCGGTGGAACATGGCCTCCCAGGCCAAGGCGTTCGAGCGGTGGCGGGTGATGGCAGTGAGGAAACACGAGCAGAGAAACAAAGCGCTCGCCATCGCGAAAAAGTGGCGCCGGCGCGACCTACACGCCGCGTTCGCGGAGTGGGCAATGTGCGTGATGTACCGCCTGGCGGCACGTGATAACGCCATGCTGTTCGCGGTAAGGCTTGTTCGACTCTCCACGCACAAGGCGTTCAGAACCTGGAGGGACACTACCCGAGACTTTGTGATGAGACGACAGAAGATGCGCGCCGTCGTCGAGCGGTGGCGAACGATGGAAATGCAATGCGCGTTTGAGGGGTGGCGCACCACGGTTCAAACTCTAATCACGCAAGGCAAACGCGCCAGGGTGTTGGTGTGGAGAATCACGCACAGGAGTGTTGATAAAGCGTTTCGACAATGGAGCCAGAGTGTTGCTCGCGCGGCACGAGAAATGTCCGTGAAAACCCAAGTGCTGTTACCGTTGTTACAGCGAAAACTCGCGGCGGCGTTCAAGGGGTGGCGGTTCCGGGTGGAGGATTTGAAGCGAAGAACGGTCGTCGCGCGCAAGGTGGTGTACAAAATGCAAAGACTCAGGGCGTACAGCGCGTTTGCGACTTGGGTGGAGAGGACGGGGGGTGCGGTGGAGGGAAGGGAAGTCATTCGCAAAGTTCTGTTAAAAATGCAAAGGGTCAAGGTACACAGCGCGTTTGTGAGTTGGGTGGATTTCGTGACTGACGCGCATACGGAAAAAGTAAAAATCACAAGGGCGGCGAAGTTTGCGTTTCGCCGCGCGTCCGATCGCGCGGAACACATTTGGAGTTTGTGGTTCGCTGAGACCCGGAAGTTAGTGTCCTTCCGCAGACGCGCCGCACGCGCAGTCTCCAGAATTAGGATGTCCGTCGTGTCCCGCGCTTTCGCGAAGTGGAACGAAACGTTCGAGGAGAAGAAGAGATTCGACAATTTACTCGCCAAGGGAAGAACAAAATTCAACCGGTTCACTTTGAGAAAAGTCATGAAAGCATGGTGGGTGGATGCGGAGGACCGTATCCGGTTGCGCCGAGTCACGGACAGAGCCTGCCGGAAGCTTGATACGTTGAAGCTTCGTCATTTCTTCCGGGAGTGGCGCGACGCGTCCGCGGAGGACTTGGGCACTAAGGCTAAAATCCGACGCGCGTCGAAACTCTGGGGCAAGCAAGTTTTAGCCTCGGCGTGGAGGTCGTGGAAATCAAGCGTGAACTTAGACAGAGTCAAGCAGTCAAACGCCCGGGTCCACTTCGCGATCAAACAGGCTGTCCGGCAGGAACGGTCACGACGGTCAGCCTGGCTGGGTTGGATCGAGTACGTCGGGCACTACAAGCGAATGAGCAACTTGGTGGCGAAGGCATATAAGAAGAGTCGACAAATATATACCCAGAGTGTTTTCGACAGTTGGTGTGATTTCGTCTCCGAGGTGGAACAGCGGAAGGAAACGTTGAAGCGATGCGTTACCAGTAAACGTCTTCTCACCGCGTGGTTCCTTGACTGGTACTGGCAAGCCTTTGAAGGGGATATTTCAGGTGCCCTGGGTCTAATCTCTGAATCCACGGAGAACGTCATCAGCGGCGTGTATGGCAACGAAGGCGGTGTGGATACCAACGTTTTCAAACAATGGCGACAGTTAGGGTCGAGTTTAGAGGCGATGACTGCTGGAGCAGACCCGCGGTCGCCAGTCCGTGAAGCCGCGCGAGTTTGGCGGGAACGCACGAACAAGGCGGAGAGCGAGTTTTTGTCGCCCACTCTGGGTGGAGTCGGCGTTGTTGGGTTGGAGCAGAGGCGTGAGTTGGATGAGCGACTCCAAAACACCGCGCTCGTCGAGTCGTTCTCTACGCCTCCCTCCGGTTCGCGAGCGCCGTACGAATCAAACGATTCGTCTGATTACGACTGGGACGAGAAGGAGGAGTTCCAAAGCGCGGGTCCAGGAACTCGGTCAAACCGGAGTACCCCGGGGAGGGATGCGAAGTCTCCGGTCGGGGGCAGGGGGTCTCCGTTGGCCAGTCCCAGTCGGTTGGGCCGGAGTTTACGGTTCAGGGTCGGGTCCAGCGACAATGATGATTTTGGAAGCGCGATGAAATCCGGTCAGAAGAAAAAAGCCGTCGAGGCGTACGGCGAGAGCTCGAGCGACGACGAACGCCTTTTCAAGCGCTCGCCCGGATTCTGTCGCAGGGCCTCGCCAACGTCGACGGACGCGTCATCGCCGCGCTGGGCGAATGCCGCACGGAGGATGAGCGACGACATGGAGGACGTGGCGTGATTTGTAGATTTGGGTTGAAACAGAGAGCAGCGAATATGCGGCCCGTTTGTAATACTTTTGACATGCGTAATATTTACATTTGAAAGGTGTCCATATCTGACATGGGTAGCAACTTTCGCACCCGGTGCCTTCTCATCGTCACTTTTGAATCCAGTTCGCAAATCCTTTAGTTGCCTCGGCACAGGTCGAAGACTCCGTAGGACACTAATCGTGCGGATGGCGGGTTCGCGTCTGAGATGGTGCTGAACTCGTACCACGGCCCGGAAGGCGAGGCGCCGCCGTACAAGGTCCAGTCCACCGGGTCGCGGTTGGGCTGGTCGCCGGCGGTGAAGAATTCGTACCCGCGGACCATCTGCGGCCCCCCGGTGATTTTGAAAATCATTGTCGAGCCGCCGTTGGCGATGAAGTTTCCGTCGAGGAACTTGGTGTTCATGTCCCCGTCGGTGCCTCCGTCCGCGGCCTGGCCGGGGGGGTTCCGTCCTCCAGGGTTCGTGGATTGGGACACGTCGATGTTCAGGTTGTTCCCGTCGCCGTCGAAGAGGGTTAGGTCGGCGAATTGCATCGCGTTGTGCAGAGGAGTCGCACTCTTCGTGCGGTGCACGTCGAACTTGAAGTACTCGTAGAACGCGGTGCACGGGTTGCACTTCTCGCGGTCGAAGCCGTACTCCTCACACACGCACATCGGGCACTGCGGGTACCCTTGGTTGCCCGGGAAATTCGTGTTTGAGCCGAGCACGCACATGCGGCAGCCGGTTTCGCCGCCCATGGCGCCTTCGCACCCGGCCGCAGTACCCACCGCGCCGCAGCTGTCATCCACGTACTGGTACATCCCTCCGTCGCCTGGGTTGTTCGGGTCGTTGGGGTTGAACCGCTCGCACGCGTTCGCGTCGCACTGGTACGTGTACAGGGACGTGTCCATGTCGGCGAAAACGCCGCCGGGACCCATGTCGTGGGAACCGATTTCAGCTCGGAAGGTGTTCTTCATGGACTTGCGGCCGAGTTCGGAAGACACATCGCCTTTTCCCTCAGGACACAGTTGTTGGACAACCTTGTCGTGTGCTTTGCGCTCGTGCTTGCCGACGCATTGGTCTTCAACACAAGACGTCATGTCTTCGTTGAACAGCGCGTCGGAGCAGTACGAAGCATCCAACGTGGCGTCATCGTCGATATCACCGAACACGCACGACGCGGTGCACGCGGGGAGGTCCGCTTTGGTCAACACTAACGCATCCGCAACAGGCGAGCCGTTGCGCACGTCAGGGCTCAGCGGGCCTTGCTGTCCTTTGCCCATGGCGTACGGGACAGAGGGTTGGTCCTGGCCCAGGAACGACTGGATCCTGTCAGACCTAACCGCAACACCCGCGAAGGCAACCATCCCGACGCATCCCGCGGCGGTGGCGATCACCTTCGCGACGCGGGACACGGGCGTGGCCGCGCGTTGCGGCGCGATCAGAGAAGTCGTTTCGCTGGCCATCGTGTGCGAAAGAAACCGTGCGATGGGATGTGGCTGCCGCGGGGAGATCGCCCCGTCCAAGATGGTGGTTACATTTCAATAGTACGACAAAGTTCAAAGTATGACAAAGTTCAATGCGCGAAGTACGAATACGCGAAGTGAGCTCTGAGATCGCATCCCAAGAAAGGCGGACAACTGTCCACGGGAGCCACGTACATCTTGGAGTTCAGTCCGAAAATTCTTATCTTCGGTGAACAGAAATGAACGAGCAATAGTCGGGACTTTTGGCAAAATGACGTTTTTCTCTTTCCGCGTCGAGATCCGAGGTCGTTGTTTTTTTTCTGATGTTGGCCACCCCGATGCCACTCTACGCACGCGCGAGCCCGGGCTTCTACGCCCGCGGCGCAAGACGCAAAGCACAGGCAGCCGAAGCGCGTCGCGCTTCCGGTTTGCCGTCTCGTTCTCCCACAGGCGAGACCCTTGGGTAGACACATAGTCGAGGTGTTGTTGTGATCCCGGCGTGCGTTAAAGATTGTGAACCAAGGATTGTGAACAAAGCGCGTCGCTCGTACCGGCGTTAACCATGGTGTTCGCGGCGCAGGAGCTGCTCCGGGATAACCTCACCACGCCGTCCAACGTGAAACTTATTGGTGCGTCTTGACTTCACGTCTTTTCCCCAGCGTCAAGGCGTCGCGCGACGCGACACGGCGCACATCCCTCGCGTCCAAAAACGCGTCCGCCGACGCGTTTTCAGCGAATCAAAACCCTCGGATCCACCAAAAACGCGTTTTCAGAGAAGCCACGTCGGGAACGATCAATTTTTTATTTTTCTTTTTGCTGACATGTTCCTCCTCCCCTTTCTCTACCCGAAACAGCCGACTGTTCCGTGTACGCCACCGCGAACGGCTTAACAACTCTGGCATCGAACAAGGACAAAATCAAAGACTTTATGAAAAACACGCGGTTCCTGTACAAAGGGTGGGCGCATGGGTACGAGCGCGCAGTGTCAATCACGGGAAAGCAAATGCTCAAAACAGCGAGCCACGGCGCGAAGGGCGTGCTCGGTCCGTCCATCATCTACGGGTGCACTATGAGGGTGTGTGCGATTGCAGGGTTTCCCTCGTTGGTCGCGGTTGGGAGCGCGAACGTAGCGACGCCTTTGCTGGTCTCTAAATTAGGTGGGCCCTTGCAAGCGCTACCCGCCGGCGCTCTCGCCGCAAGAGCATTGCCCATCGCCGCGCATTGCATGATCGAGTGGGGTTTGTTCCAGAAGTTCAAGGAGCACTTGCATGTGAAGGAATTCGATTCTTCGTTGGTATCAAAGGTGCCTAAAACTCGCATGAAAGCGGTGATGGACGGCGCAGTCACGGGTGGGATGTGCGCGTTTGCGGCGACGGCGACGACGGTGCTGGCGTTGTCGCCGTGGTACGGCGGGAAGCTTTTGCAACGCGCAGTGGCTGCTGATAGCGCCGCGGCTGCAGCTCGCTTAAGCATGGCTGCGTTCAAGGTTACAAAAATTCGCCTCGCCGATTCCCTTCAACAAGGCGTGGTTTGGTTCTCAACCTACGAAGGCATGCGCGCGGCGATGAGCATTTACGACACGAAGCAAGCCGGGTTGGATTGGGCTGAGAATTTGAACAACCCGGATGGGTTCACCGTGGCGCCCGAGGAATATGGAAAGGGTGCGGAGGCTTCTGAAACCAACGCAGCGGTGGACGCCTCAGTGCTTGCCGTTGGGGAAAGCGGCGCGGAGCAGCACGTGTTAGCCATTCCTGGAAGGTTCCAACGACGCGTAGTGCCAAAATCAGCCCAAGCCCTCTCCCAAAGGCGCAACAAAGCGTGGTCCAGAATCGACGCGCAGTTCTCGCTGCGGCGGAAATTGCTCTTTGCGCAAGCGTGAAGGAAATCAAAACAAGTAGTTTAGCTTTAGATCGACGAACTAGTCCCGTGATGTTTGTAATGTAAATACGAAATTGTAGACGTTTACCTTTACTGTGTTGTGCGGCTCTAAATACTTCTGTCCTGTACTTACTAGTTCGGAAAGAGTTCCTGTCCCTTTACGTACCTCTCCCACACCGCTCCGCTACTTAGGTACACCGCTGCTGTGACCAAAAACACTAAGTCGAACTTGCCTGTTTTTGTTAGGATTACACCGGTCAATACGTTGGCTGCTATCCCGGCAAACACGCCAAGAGTATTAGTGACGCCGAGGAACGCGCCCGCTTTCGCGGGTGCGACGTCTTGTAAATACGCGTGGAAACCGGCGATGGCGACGGCTTGCGTTGCTAAAGTTGACGCGACCAACCCGATCGCCAGAATAATTGCCCATAGAGGAGTGCTACCAGCAGCGGAATTAAGCACTCCAACTGAATTAAGCGCTGCTAATAAACTAAGGCTCAGCGCCGGTCCGACCGTGGCGATCCGCATCGCGGCTCGGCGTACTTTCCACCGTTCCTCGCCGTTTTGAATTTGTTTGTCCGCCACCTTCCCGCTCGTGAAACTCGCGGCGGCGCAGACGAACCAGGGAAAGGCGGCGATTAATCCGGAGTTACCAAGCGTGAACCGCAGGTCACGTGCCATGTACGCGGGGAGCCAACTCTGAAGCTGGAAGAATCCGAAGTTGACGCACATGTGGCACCACGCGAGGGAGAGTAGTTGGGGGATCATCCAACGAGGAATGCTACTGAAAGAAGACGAGCTGTTTTTTGTAACTACTGATTTTTCCTCTTTACTCGGCGCTTGTCTCGCCGCGTCTGGAAGTAAAAAGAACCCCAACACGGCCCACACCAACCCAACCAGCCCGAACACGGTGAACACGGTTTGCCACCCAGCCGTCGCGATCAAACCGCCCGCCAGCAACAACCCAAACGCGCTTCCGCAGTTGAAGGCGGCGAACACGGTGCTTAGCCCGACGCTTTTTTGGTCGCTCGGTATATACTTCGCAACCGCCGCTGCTGCACTAGGCACGGCGCACCCACTAGCAGCCCCGAACAGAAACCGCGCGGCTATCAAATAAGGCACAGGGTGCAAACTCATGGCGCTTATGGGTATCGCCGCGACTGCTATTGACCAACACAGCAATCCGAAAAGTAAAATTCTTGCGCCTCCGAGTATATCAGCGGCGACGCCCCCGATGACTTGCGTCACGCCGTACCCCCACAGGAACGCGCTTTGCAGGACACCGACTGTGGTCATGTTTAAATTTAAATCAGCCGCAATCGCGAGCGCGGCTAGGGAAAATATTGTGCGGTCCGCGGACGCCAGAAGCATCGCGAACGCGCACACCAACACCACGCGTTGGGCTTGTGGAGGGGGTAAGCCATTGGTGGGTTTACCGGTAGGTGTGGGGGCGGTCACGTCGGTTTCAGAGGACCTGCCGGGCTCGTCATTGTCGACAGATTGCTCTCCTCCTGTATTTGCGTTTGTCACGTGCCTCGCGGTGGTTCGGGAGTGGATGCGTCCACCCGACGGGGCGGTTCGGCGCGCACACGAAGCCGGGAATCGCACCCGGTGCCGACTGTACACATTTGTACCGATGCGCTCAGAACCCAAACGCGCCTTGAGCCGCACTCGGCCGCCGCGGAAACGCGCTCCGCGGTCACCACCCACCCCGGGACGACAAAGCAATATCGCCGTGCGCGACGCGGCCAACGCGAGCGCCATAGCAGCGCTATACGTACTGACGATGCTTACGAAGATCTGGAGAAGGGGTTTTGTCATAAATCTTTTGTCGAAGTCTTTTTCGAGAGGTGGGGATGTATTACTTTCGTATTTCAATTCATGGTGTGCGAGCACATCTTTCGCGTCCACACAGCTATACACGCATCTCGCCCGACTTACATAAAAGGGTTATTTTGCTGCTGCTGCTGCTGCTGGGGTTGGCCCATTTGAGGTTGCTGTTGCATCTGAGGCATGCCGTAAGCGGGCTGACCCATTTGTTGCGGCTGTTGCATGCCCATTCCCCCGTACTGCTGCTGAGGCTGCTGCATGCCCCCCATCTGCTGCTGCATCTGCGGCATCTGCGTACCCATATGCGGCATCTGCTGACCCATGCCCATCTGCTGCATTTGACCCTGCCCCCCCATCATGTGCGGCGGCGTTTGCCCCGGCACCGCCTGGAAGCTCCCTATACCGGTACCCGGCGTCGGGGCCATGCCGTACCCCCCCGTGGCGCCCCCGAACGGGTTGTTCGCTTGCGGCTGAGGTGCGTCATAAAGTGCGTTCAAATCCATCGGCATCGCGGGCTTCTCCATGCCGAAAATATCGCCAGCGGGTTGCACCGGAGCGGGCGCCGCGGGTTGGGGCGGAGCAACCGCGACGGGTTGTTGTTGCGCCGGGGGGGGCGAGTAGTGCTTCGCGGGCGCGGCGAACGCGTCCA
>MDSY01064044.1_pt1 | contig 24306 bp, 32 predicted proteins | sample 811131 | NCBI WGS metagenome assembly MDSY01 (sample SAMN05326643, study PRJNA326480) | marine metagenome | isolation source: seawater | place: Atlantic Ocean: South West | collected 2010
TCGATAACTAAGTTCCCATTGGCGTCCCATGTAAGCTGAGATACCGATAAGGAAGTGGAAGATAACGAGTTGATAAGGTCCTCCGTTATAAAGCCATTCGTCGAGACTTGCTGCTTCCCAGATTGGGTAGAAGTGGAGTCCGATAGCATTTGAACTGGGGACGACTGCTCCTGAGATGATGTTGTTTCCATACAGGAATGATCCTGCAACTGGTTCTCTGATTCCATCAATATCAACAGGAGGTGCTGCGATAAACGCAATAATAAAACAAGTGGTTGCTGTTAGTAAGCAAGGGATCATCAGTACTCCAAACCAACCGACATAAACACGGTTATTTGTAGACGTAACCCACTCACAAAACTCAGGCCAACCTGCCAGAGAACTTCGTTCCCTAGCTTCTATAGCGGTTGCCATAATTTACTAAGTATAAGTGCGGAATGTCAGCCTTTCCTCAAAAGGCTTAATATAAGTATACAGACTATTTACTCGGCAGGATTGACGCCACTTGCAAAAGCTCCCCAAGCTAAACCAATAGCTTCAATAGTGGATGTTTCTCCAGCTTGATAAGGTAAATGAACTACATCTCCAGCATGATAAGTACCTGGGTTACCACTTACTTGAATATCACTATCACCAAATTTTCTAACAGTTCTTTGATCATCTGAATAGATAAAATTTGTATCTACAATATCGCCAAACTTAGGATTAGTCATAATGCAGGAGTACCACCTTGAGACGGTGTATAAGCTTTTCCAGTCTTATCATACATAGTAAAATTCTGTAGCAAAACAAAATTACTAGGTATATTAAATAGTTTCTGCATCATAGTTACCATCATTGGAGACTGACAGTTAAAAGGAGGTATATCCATATAGGACAAACCAGTAGCTAATAATTTTTCAACAGCTTCCCTTTGATCCTTTTCTGTTTTAGCAACTAATTTTTGTTCCCAGTCCACCATGCTTCCTATACCTACAGGAAAGTCAGAAGGTTCTGCAGGAAATAATCCTTCTTCAAATTTCATAGAATAGATATGTTTACAATATCGAAATTCATCTAAGACTGGTTCCCAAAAGTCAGTTAAAGATGTAATGACATTATCTTTTGCCGTGTAGTCTTCGTATGAAGGTATACCATCTGACTTGGCTCCAGGTAAAGAGGGATCTGATCCACTTCTTATATAAACAGAACCAAAGTCGCTATATACACCTGGATTATCTCTAGTTGATCCTGGAATAGTTTGAGTTGTCGGAGCAACAGAAGGAGGAACATTAAAGTCAGCAGAAGGTGAAATAATTTCCATCTTTCTATTAACTACTGCACTTGTCATTGCTTGGTTAGAAACTTTTTCACCAATCTTTAAAACTTCATATCTTCCAGGTTTTAAGGATGCAACTCTAGTCAAAGGAAATTTCTTACCTTTTGTTTGACCTAAAGAAGATATATAAGCATACTCCCTCCTTGTATAGTCCTGACAGCTGCAGTAATACCTTGTACCTGTCATAAAGTATCTACCAACGTTTGGCGGCCTTGTAGCAGGAGTAACGAGAATTCTGTCAGGTGTAGCTTCTACTGAACCTCTTTTTCTAAGCTTAATTACTCCAGTATTTTGATTTACATCAGCTACAACAGCCTGTACAAATCCATATCGTTTTTGAGTAGTAGGGTCAATACTATCTCTATTTATAGGGACACCTTCTGGAGTAATTATTCGATCTTCAATAACTTCTCCATTGGTAGGTTTAATTCCATCAGTACCTGCAATAGGTATAAAAAGTGGAGCAGGAAGAGTATTAGAAGAATTCCAAGTACCTGCTAATTGAACATACCAAAATTCTTTGTCTTCTGTTACCGAAGCTATAGAAGCACGTACATTACTAGCATCTAAAACATTATCGAATCGAAGACTTCCTGCAACACGTACACCTGCCCAATGACAACTTAATTCTTTATTCTTAGTAGGAAAACCTCTAAAGACACCAGGTATTGCTGGTTGATTTCCTGAAGCAGGTGAAGCACCGGCTGGTAAAGGGATTTTATAAGTAAAAGGATAGTCAATTGTGTTATGAGCTAGAGAAGCTGTAGCTATCTCAAAACCTCGTCTCCAACGTGACCAAGATGACTCTCTATTAATTGTATAAATTGAATCAGGTTCACTACCACCAAATTCAGACTTAATAGGTTCTATAGCAAACTTCTGTTTCTTTGGAGGCTTACTAAAAGCACTAAAAGATCCAAAGGTCTTTGCCATATCTCTGGAACTTAGAAGAACCCACCTTGAGCAACTATATGAGCACCTTTTGCATATCCAGCAGTATTAGGACCTTCTGCATAAACACCCACATAGATACGATCACCACGTTCTAGGTAAATTCCTTTATTACGTAAAGGAGAAGCATTTCCTAATCCTGTTGTATTACCTGCACTAACTGTTGGTACTGCAACTTGTGGCATTAAGTCTGAACAATCTATAGTTCCACTTTCAGCAGGAACAGTTTTAGCAAATAAAACTTTATAATCACCAGATGCAGGAATAGGAGTTGTAGTTCCACGAGTCTGATAAAAGACAAATGTTACCTCTGGCTGTTTTCCATGGACTAAACCAAGATCTTCATAGCCTGTGGTTGTTGCTGTATTGGTGAAATCAAGAGCACTAATTAAACCTGTAACTGCTGATGAACCTTTATATTTGTAATAATTATCTCCTCCGTTTTTAACTGCTGTAACTGCAGATTGTTGACAATCTTGAGCATATATTATTTGACCACTTACAAGAGAAATACCACTTCCTGATGTTGTTGCACTTAAGACATAATCGTTTCCACGATAGAAATCATCTCTTGTAATTTGTATTGCATCTACAATTCCACCGTTATTATTATCATCAGAAGTAGCAGCGTCCATATCTACTAATAAAGCTGGTGCTTGTCCACCCTGTACAAATAAAGTATTCGTAGATTCTTGTCCAACTGTTTGAGTAGTAACTCTTACTGTATCGGATAAAGGACGGTCAACCAAAAGTGGTTGTTTATTAGTTGAGGTTGAAGACACTTTTAATTACATCACTTATTTATTTATTATATAACGTTGTTTTTATCCCATCTTCATAGCTTGTAAAAACCCAGTTGGTAACTCCATTAATTTAGTACCAATTAATGCATTAGGATTTTTACTTAAGTTTAAAAATGTTTGAAAAGATTGTGATTGATCAGGAGATTTTTCAATAGGAAAATCCCACATTTGATTAACTCTATAATCAATCATTTCTTGTGGGGTACGTTGATAAGAACTGGATGCACTTCCATATACTTCTCCAGGTAGATAATCAGAATCTACATACTTAGCATATTTAAAAGTTGGTTTTCTTTTCTTATACGCCATTACAGATATTCTCCATGAGTAAAGCTACGTCCTTGATCTTTTCTCCAACGCTGATTATTTAAATGAGTCTCCCATAATTGTTCAGGCTTGAAAGCACCTGATTGTTGTGCTGGACTATTAGCGGTATCTGCTATCCATTTTGCTTTAGCTTGTTCTAATAAAGATTGTGCAGTATCTTGGGAAGCTATATCAGTTGGTACAGTAGTTTCGACTGCTACTGATGCAGGATTAACTAAACTTGTATTAATAGCAAAACTAGGAGGAGTAAAGCTAGGAGGAGTTCTAGGATTTAGATTTCCTGTAACTCTATTTAATACAGGTTCTGGTGGTAGTTGTGTAAAGTCAATAGTTTTCTGAGAAGCTTGTGGTCCTTGATAAAAACTTTGGTTTAATGAATTACTATTATTTTCATTTCCTTCTAACTCATTCAATTCTGCGAGAGTAATAGATGGTTTATTCCTTGCCTTAGCAAACTCTGCTTCTATTGTCTGATTAGCTTTCTCATCAGCTGGTGATAAAACTCCACTCAATTCATCTGTGTTTTGAGAAATTAAATTTCTTAGTTTTATTTTCTCTTGTAATTGATCTATAGTTAAATCACTTTCAGGAAGTTCACTAAGAGTTTTCTTAGCCGCAGCTGTACTTTCATTTAAAAAATTTCTATAATTTCCCCACTCATCTTTTGGTCCTACTGGATTAAATGAATCTATAACCGCACCAACAGCTAATCCTCCTCCAACTATAGGATTTGTAGTTGCAGTTCTCACTCCCCACATAATTTCTCTAGGGGATAAGTAAACACCTTCAATCCCAGTTGTTCTTTTAATACCTTCTGCTACTAATGCTCTACTTCCAAGACCAAGCGTTGGTTTAAGAATACTATTAGGGGTAAAATTAATACCTGACTTTAATACACCTAGATTCTTCAAACTTCCTACTTTACCTCTTAAAAAATCTGTAGCTCCCTTAACATTCTGTCTAAGATTATGTCTCTGCATCTCACCACCTATATTGATAGGTCTATTTAAAAAGTCTTTAGCAGAGTTTATAGTCTCATTAAATCCTCCTAATCTAAATTTAGTTTTATCTAAAATATTAGGTCCTTTAATATTTAAATCGAGATCTAAGGGACCTATACCTAATCGATTCTTAGCTTGATTAATAACATTATTAACTGTGCTATTACCACCACTAGTTCTAAGAATATTATCTAAAGCAGATTTAGCGTTCTTAGGTATTTCAGGCGCTCTTCTATTTATAAAACCTCTTGATTGATTTATATAATTCTGTAGCCAATCTGGACCAAATCCCATACCTCCGGCAGGTCCTAACATATCCAAAAAGCGTTCAGGTCCAGCCATTATCTCCAGTTCTCCATTAGATAAACACGAGAGCCGACTGCAGTGTCGGCGGGTCCAGGTAAAGCCTGGATAAACTCAGCACCAGACCTTTCGTATCTGTATCGAGCTTGTAAAGGATCTTTATAGTTAGGTACATATAATATTCCTGCAAGCCTATTACTTTCATATAGATAAATCTCATCCCAAATCTTTAAAGCTTCTTTTGCATTGCTCGATTTAATTGTTCTATCAACGTCACCTGCAATTGTTTCTAATCTTGTTGATGGAGTTGAAGCAACTTCAGTTTTCTTTTCAGCAGTATCACAACGTCCAATTTGAAGAGCAATTTTATCATAAAAATAGGAGTCAGGAATAGTATTCATTGCTTCTTCCAGCCGGGCATAATCACCTGCTGGTACTGAAACAGTGAAGTATCCTAAATGATACCTGACCCTGCTTTTATCAAAGTCGGATAACTGCACAACAAAAAAACCTGCGTATTTTAATTATACTCTGATTAAATTAGCAGCTAAAACAGAATCCCAATCAACCCTCTTTATCTGTTTTAATTGGTCCAAATTTGCAAATCTCTCACCCGATAAAGACATTTGTAAATCTTTGATTTCTCTTGCTGTCTTAATCCCTATTCCTTTTATATGATCTGCAATCATCTGAGGAGTAGCTCCATTGATATTTAATCTCATATCAGGAGGGAAATCACGGGGTTCTTCTTTAGCTGCCTTATCTTTAACCTGTAAAGTTTTTACCTTTTTAGTAGCTTGTTTATCAGCTTCAAGTTCATGTTTATAAGCGGTATATAATTTACCGTCTTGATCTTCAACCATAAACCAGTCGCCATTGTCAAATTCACTAATGAGCTTGACACGAGCTCCTGTTTTTTTGTGCTGATAAAGCATAGCTAGGACTAGAGGATATCTAATCCTAGCTTACCTTGTAATTAGCTAACTGTCCTAGCAGATAGGTACTGCTCGATGTCCTCATATCCAGGAGCATCATCAGGCTGTAAGTAGCATGTTTCAACTACGACATAGCCTTTTCTACCGGCATCAGCATCAGCATCGGAGATGTATAAACCATCAGCTGTAGCAGAAGCAGAAGTAGCGTTAGCAGTTGCTTTTACATACACTTTAAATGTAGTAGAAGCTTGGATTACCTTATAAGGAGTATTAGGGTTGTCAGAACCACCAGCACCTGTTCCACTTGCTGTTACGAGTGGGTTGTAACTATAAGCAGCAACGCCACCAGCATAGTAAACAGAGTTAGCAGCACCACCTGCAGCAGGACCATCTACTGTAGATGCAAGGTTTGCTTGAGCAGGACCTTCACCTAAACCAGAAGCAGCAACAGGAGAACCTGAATTATCTCTACCAAAAGAGATAAGGTTACCAGTATCGGTGTAAACACCAGAAGCAACTCTTCCATCACCCCAACCAGATGCTACAGAAACTGTAGAACGGTAGATGTAAGCAGACTGAGTAGCACTTCCAGAAACTACCATTCCAGTAATGTCTGTACGAGTATCGTCGTTTCTATAAGGAGAAGGAACAATTACATCAGCACTAGTGAATGCAGCTGCTGCTTTTCCTGTAACTTCAACATAACCACGCTGTTGAAAATATTTCCAACCTGGTACAGCTAGTACGGCAGTAGGACCACCTTTAGTTGCATCATTTGTGGAATCATCGTTGGTATCAATATTCTTGTACCAACCGTTAAGAGGCTCTGCCCAGTTCCCTGGATAGATTTTCTTAGAAGACAAATAGGCCATTTATTTCTCCAATTGTATTTTTACTAAATGTTATTTACTATACAGATCCGTCATCTTCAACGAAGCTGAATCCTGTAGTTACGAAATCTTTATTAAGGATCTCAAACCCAGCGTACAACTGCCAAATCAAAATTATAAATCTTGAAAAGTCATCATTATTATTAATAAGAACTTGTGCATTTGGTCCACCAATTCCAACACCAATTGCTTGTGGTCCGAAGAAATAACCTTGTGCAACTTCTTTAGAAGCATAAGAACTATTATCGAATGTAGCAGTTATATTTTTTGTTGGGAAGTTAGTAGATTCAAAGAACTTAACACCTTCAAACTGTACGCCTGTTGGCATTACAGGTTCACCAGCTAGGAAATAAGCTTGTCCAGCTTGAGGTCCTTGATAGAAGCTAGCGTTGTTAGGAATCATGGGGTTGCCCATGTACATTCCTTGTCCAGGAGCACCAGAGTAACGTGCGATTTCTCTGAAGTCAGAGTCACGACGTAAGTGCATCATGAATGTTGGGTCGCATATGCAACGATATAAACCATCTGCATATGTAGGAACATTACGCTTACGTAAGTCCTTAACAACAGTTAAGAGGTCAGTTTTAACTGAGAACTGTTGAATCTGGTTGCCATACTCTGTACTTGTGTAGGCAATTCTTCCAGTTGAGTCTTTTGTCTTACCACCAGCAAAGTAGTAACCACCTTGACTAGTAGATGCAGCACCATTAGCTTCTGCTTTAGAAAGCTCGTCAATAAAGACACGGTCACGCCATCTTCTGTAGTCATCGAGCAAGGTAAGTGAACCTATGCTCTGATGGAACATATTAAGGTTCCCTGTGTCAAGTAGTAGACGTTGTGCTGTTACAAGAGTCTCTCTTGCAATCTTGAAAGTACTTGACTGAGTAGCATCACCAGGATCTGCAGGACCTGTGTACTCTTTAAGTACAACAAGTACCTTTTCCTTTGTGATGTTACGGCTGTTAGCAGTACCGATAGTCTGGTCAGCTACACGCTCACGACTATCCTTTGTACCAGGGGTTCCCCAGAACTTATATCTATCCAACTGAACGGTTTGTCCAGGTTGGCGTGTAAAGTCATGTACCACTACTGGCTCAGTAGCCATCTCCGCTATATAAGCTGGATGGGGTCTATAGAGCTCGGCTCCCAAAATTTTTGGGAAATCATTATCAATGAACACTTTGTTTTATCCTCCAGGGGCGCAAAGAAAATATCGGATGAAAGAATGAGACAATTTAGTCTTATCTACATAAAATTTTAACAGCGTCTAATTTTCCTTAAATATTATTAAGAATATTGAGCTGTCGAGGCTTTATAACGAGCCCCAGGCGAATTACTAGAACCATAAGATTCTGGATCAATTCCCGTAAAGCCAGGTACACCTAAAGCACCTGGAATAGCACCAGCGGCTACACCGCCAAGACCTGCTGTTAATGCACTAGCAGGAACTAAACCTGCTGCAGTTGCATACTGTGAACCTCTTAAGAAATTAGGATTTTGAGTACTAGTAGCTGCTTGAGTTAGCATCTCTGCTAAATCTTGTGCTCTATTAGCTCTAAAACCTGATTGTCTGTCAGATGGAATCTTTTTTGCTGCATAATCAAGAACCTTTTCAGATGCGGCATCTAATTTACCTCCAAAGAGGGGTGCATATTTGCCAGCTAAGGCACGAGCACCTTTTAAACCAGCGTACCCACCTAAGCCTCCAGCAATACCAGCTAGACCTGTTGAGCCTAAATCCTCATCTTGAGAGGCAGCATAACCTGCGGTGCCGACACCGACAGATGCAGGTATGCCGTATTTAATAGCTCCTCTCATAGGTCTACTCCATTACAAACAATTTATTAGCAACTGTTTGTGGCTGAGCTTGGTTCAACATTCTCCATGCATTTCCTGGGTCACGAGACATTTGCTCGTTGAATGTACCCCAGAAATTCTCAGGCTGTTGTGGTGGAGCAGCTTGAGGAGGTGCAGGGAAGTTTTCACCAACTGTAGCTAAAGCATTAGGAGCTTGAGGCTGTCCTTCAACTGCAGGCTGTTGGCCTACTGGAGCTGTTGGATATCCTTTAGTTTCTAACTGCTGCTCATTTTCATAAACAGGGTATGGACCTTCTGGACCAAAGAACTTCAGTGTATAGTCACTAAGCACATCTGGGTTAGTAAGTATCTCGTTATAAGCAAGATTCTCTTGATGCTCTTGTACAGAAAAATCAGCGTATCCTTTAATTACTTCTTGTGCTCTATTTCCCCATGTTACGGCGTTGTCCAGCATTCCTTCTAGATTTACCGCGTACTGGTTTAGTACCGCTGGTGCTTCTATCCCGAACGCGTCCATCACCTGACGGCTTTCGTTGCTCATTCCTATCTGGCTCTGGATTGCGTCCAGCTGAGCCGAGGAGAGATTCGAAGAGGTTTGGGAAGAGCTGTCCGAGGATGTCTGGCTGGCTGGCGAGATCTGCGGAGCCGATTGTGGAGTACTTGGGGCGCTCACCTGACCGTAGTTGGCCTGGGTATATTGAGGAGCCGCCGTCTGAGATTGTTGACCCTGGAACGGGGATTGGACTGGAGTGCTCAGTAGCCCTACCACCTTGTTGAACGCCGATTCCCATGGACTGTCCTGTTGAGGAGCCTCCGGTTGGGATTGGGGGGCGTACTGAGTAGGGGCGGATTGGAAGCTGGGGGTTCCCTGTGGTACTGCTTGTGGGAAGCTCGTACCCACTTGATATTGACCCGGTGTTTGTGGAGCCGCCTGTGGAGCTGCTGCTGGAGCTGCCGCCACGTAACTGCTCGGAGCCACTGTCGCTGTTGGTGCTTGGCTCGTCTGTTGGGTCGATTGGTCTGTAGCGACCTGCATAACTCATCTCCTTTTGTAACGCCTCGAGTGTTCGATACAGATACGGTGTCAGATCTAGGCGCGGATCTGCTGCCATAGGTAAGTCGGGTGACTGAGGATGAGGAGTCTGCATCATTCCCCCCACGAGTCTTGCAAATTGAGAGTATGCACCCTGCAATTCATTAACCATTCTGAACGGGAAGCCCGATAACATGGCAGCCCTTTCTTCATCCGTTTTAGACGGAAAGAGATATTTCAGTGCTTCTATGCTATCTACCCCTAATTCTTGTAGGTTTCTTACAACAATTGAGTTATTCAAAGTATCCTGAGTTGAGTCTTCATATACTGGTCCGAGCCATCTCCACTGAATCGTTACATCTCCGTCTGGTATTAGACCTGTAACACCTGGTGGAATCTGCTGAGATTGCAGACATGCCATCATTAGTTGCTTGACTTGCTCTTCGTAGTATCCCATTGCTTCTGTATAAAGCTTTGTTTCTTCAGGGGATGGATTAGCAGGAAGATCAATTGGTTTCTCTAAACCTACTGCTCGTGCAAGACTCTCTTTAAATAGATTTTCTTCTTGGAAAATTATTAGTTCTAAACAACGACAAAGACCATATGTATAAAGTGAGTTGGCTTTCTTTTTAGAAGTAGCAGCAACTCGGCCAAATAACGACTTATATTCAGTAGCAGTTACACCTGCAGATATAGATAGTTCATCTACTCCACCAAGTGCAGTTCTTATTTCTTCTCTGTATTGACGAGAAAAAGAGTTCTGATCTCCAGTGATTGCATCAGGAACTATATAACCAACACGATCATTTGGTTCTAAATTTGCAATAACTCTAGGTACTCTTATCTGTCCATCAATACCACGGGATAATGGATCAGCTTTATATCGAGAGCCACTTAAAGGACCTAAGCCTGTAAATCCTGAATTAGATGCAATAGAAGGACGTTGTACTTGAGCTTCTCCAGACTCCATTAAATCTGTCTTAGGACGAGAAGATAATAACGTTGGATTACCAAAGAAGGTTACGTTCTTCCTCATGGTGCGAATCATTTCATCATGAGTACATATATGGTTAGCTAATGCATCAAATTCACCTGATCCTTCAGCAGAGAATCCTTTTGCATTATTAAATATCTCAACACAAGGTATAAAACCTAATGTATTAGTAAATGTCTTAGTTTTACCAGGTACACTATGATGCTGATTTTCAAAAGAAATCTCACCTTCTGAATGAGTTTCTTCAATTGTTTTACGTTTAATAGAAAGTCTTATATATTTCTTAGTTCCTTGTTGAGCACCGTTTGTTGAACCTGTTAAATTTTGAGTAGCAATATCTTGTTGATAACCTAAACCTTGACGAACTTTATAACTATAGATAATTACAACTTCATCCAGCTGGCCATCAAGATTGTAATAGCTACGATATTCGTGCTTACGAAAATAATATAGTCTGTAATTTGTAGAGGTTGGTCGAATGTAAAAAATGCCTTGTCCATCACAAAGAAAGTAATCCCATATGGAATCAAGTCTAGTATCTAATTGATTATATTTAATTACTCTGTCTATAAAATCTTTACGTTGATTACCAAAATTATCTTGAGCAGGAAAAAATTCAACACCTTGTCTAATACCGAATAGCTTCATCTGAGCTAAATGAGAAGCTACAATTCCTGTATCGATTCCACCTCCACCATCTCTTTCAAGATAAGAATCAATAATTTCCTTTAAACGTGATTTAGCGTCACTAGCCATTATTCTTTGCTACGTTTATCTTTATACATCTTAGCAGCTTTTGTTGCTTGAGTATATTTGGAGTTGCATTCTGCCATTTACTTTTTGCTTTTGTTTTTTTTATGTAAGAAGAGCCAGTTTTTAAAAAATAAGATTTCTTCTTGAGTAAATAATTTTGGATTTTTAACTGCTTTTTTTACAAGCTTTTTTAATTTCATCCGTAATAAGGTAAAGGAACTGCAAAAGATCCTCCTTTATAAGTACCTATAGGAGCTCCAACTGCTCCTCCTGTATAAGGACCTGTACTTATTTTAGGAATTTCTTGTTTAAATCCAGGTGTCATAAACTGTCCCGCTACTTGAGGAATTCCCTGTTTACCTAAATAACCGTTGTTATACATTCCATTACCAGGATCTGATCCTGCACTAGATATAGGACCTCCAGTTAAATAATCTACTATTCTTCTAGGATCATTACCTATACCTGGAAAAGGATTTAATTCAGGAGCAGGAACAGTTTTATAACCAACTCCAATATTCTTTAAAGGACCAGTTATTTTATTAGCTCCCAATTGACTTTGAAGTACTCCATTTATAGCATCTATCTCTTCATCTGTTGGTGCTGTACCTGGTATAGGATTCATACCTGGATCTCTTAATTCATTATGCTGTCTTGGATCATGATGTTGATCTGTCCAATATCTAGGAATACCGTCAATAATTTCTATTGGTTCATGGATGCGATGAGCTAAAGCATTTGCCATTGCTCCATTGCCTGGCCCAAGAATATCGTTTGATGCTCCGCCTGAATATCTCATGGTTTTTATTAGTATTGTTTATATTCTACTCTTCGTTTATTTCATAAGTAAAAGGTTCATTTATTCGATTAATAGTTAAACCTAAACCTTTCATATTCCATTCAATTATATCTCCTTCTTTCCAACCTAAATCATCTTGGACTTCATCTGGTAAATGTACAAATAGGTCGCCATTACTAGCCTGTTGCAACGCTATTGAATACTCTGTCATTTTTCTATTAGCTTTTCCATTAGCTTATCAAGCTTATTATGAATTGCCCTAAAGTGATCATTCATATCTTGTAATTCTCGAACAAAATCTACTTTTAAGACATACTCCAAAGGCATTCTATTCACATGTTCCTCCAGTGCGTTTATACGCATTCGTTGATTTTCTAAGTTTTGAATAGAGTCTTTCAGTCGTTCTCTATGACGTTCTAAAACTTTACTAGCAATCCAACCTCCTCCTGTTACAGAAGAGATAACAGCTGTTAATGCAAGTGTCAGAAAGTCTGGTCCCACTGTTCTATCCTTTTTCTATATTCTAAATCACTTAGGCATCGCAATATTTCTAAGTACCCCAGGTAAACCTCTTACACGGGTAATTGGTATCTCTTCCCTACCTCCTATCTCTGTAATAAAAGGTGCTATTGAATCCAAAATAGGACCTACGATAGGTACATTTTGTAGAGGAGCATCAACAGTTCTTGTAGGTTCTATATTATATTTGCTTGGATCATATCCATACTGTCTGAGACTTGATTCAAAATTTGTATCTCCTCCAATCATTTTTCTAGCTAAAGGGTCGATAACTCCGTGTTCAAGTACATCCATACCAAAATCAGCTGCTGCATTTAAAACATATCCTGGTATAACACTTACTGCTCCTTTTGCTAATGGATATGCTCCATAAGTACCTCTTGCTGATAATTGACTTTTTAAACTCCAAGGAGTACCTGCTTTTTTTGCAATCTTTCTACCAAGCAAATCAGCTCTTGCTTCTGACTCTAATATATTTCTCCATTCAGGACTAACTAATTCAGAAATAGCTCCTTCAATCATTTGCCCACGTAGGCTTTGATCAGGATTAAATACTCCAAGACCAGCAACTAAAGCTCCAGTAGGACTTCCACCACCCACTTTAAATTTCTTTCGTATTTCCTGTGTTTCTGCTGGACTTCGTTTATTAATTAATTTTTTCCCTCTTGGAGTTGAATAATCAAGGGCGTGTCCTAATTCATGAGCTAGAGTGGTGCTTCCATATAAGTAACCAGCTGGTAAGTCTAAAGGTATCGAAGGATCATCGAAAAGTTTAGATGAAGGATCTATGGTTCTTTTAGTTACACCTAAAGGAGCACTAAATACAGTTCCTTTGTTTCTAGACATATAGTTTCCTTTAGGATCTTTAATATCTATATCTGGAGTAAAAGCTGATTGAAGAAATGGAAGAGATGGGTAGTAATCAGTTTTTAAATCTTTTATTGCCCCTAATTCCATGTCAATAGGATTAAAATTTGAAGAAATTATATCTAGCTCTGCACTGGTTATATTAGGTTGTCGTTTAGTTACCTCTTCAAGTAAACGTTTCTTACCTCTCTGATGTTTTTTTATAGAACTAAGAGGAGTATCTCCTAATCTTCTGCCTCTATTATTTGGAGTCGCTTGTATTTCTTCAGGAATAATATTTACAGAAGAACCTCCTAACTGTCTATAAGCTTTGACTATATCTAATGCTTGTTTTGTTTCAATTGGAATATCTGCATCTAGTAGAAAATCTTGAGTTCTTTGATTAAATTTTTGACTATAGTATTGAGCATCATCAAGTAAATCGTCTGCAAATCGTCTAGCTTTTTCTTGGAAATTTGCAGGTTTTTTTGGAGAGGTATCCTTAATACCATATAAGTCTTCAAAAGATCTAAACTTTTCCTTATCCATAATTAATTAGAACATTCTCATTTGATTAAAAGGATGTCCTTGCATTTTCTGCTCAACGGAGCGTAAATCTAAAGGAAAGTTAAACTTAATCAGTTTTCCAGAACCGCCAGGATCTCTTATAAATGTTGAATGTGGATTAGCAGTATTAGCACGAGCAAGTTTAATAGGAGGAGCTAAAGGATCTGTACCTTTAGGATTCATATAATCGTCATATTCTTTTTGATACTTCTCTTGTAACTTGTCATAATCTTCCTTTGGAACATCACCTCTAGCAATAGCTTCATCTAATGTTCCAGCGGCAAGAGGCTGAGGAGAAATTAAATCACCTACAACCAATCCAGGTAGTCCTCCAGCAAGTCGTCCCACTGGACTCAAGTTGGCTAATGCTCGTAGTGGTCTTTTAATTATTTCTCTACCTAATGGAGTTGGTCCTGACATAAAACCACCTTCACTTGCAGGAACCCCTGGACGAAATCCACGAGTTAAATCCCATCCTCCTAAAGATCCTCCTTTACCAAATTTTCCTCTTTGCTTTATGTCATTAGAAATTAAATCACCCCAGCTAGCTTTAGCTTCATTAGGAATCGATTTATTTAAACCACGGTTAAACCACTCCATGGCTTTGCCAGCTATATTCATTAATCACTTACAATTTCTATATTAAAAGTCTAACTGAAGGTTACCTTTCCTCATTAACCCTGTAACTAGCCACACTAAAGCGTCTACACAATCATCATGACTACTAACACCAAAATTAGTTAATTCTTCAAACATATTTGTAAAGTTTCTATATCGGTTGAAGATAATTTTTCTATCTTCAAACATTCCCATAATTCCTCTAAATCTAGCTAACTTATCTGCTCTAAATCCTTTAACAGGATGCCAAACTAAATTATATAGATTCTCTCCTTGTAAACAAACTCGTTTAAAGTCAGCTTCTAATGAAGCCTGGTATTGAACTGCTTCTGACCAAATATCACATGTTGAATAAGTAGGATAATAAATACCGTTTTGATCTTGTCCTATAACAGACCAATCATTTAATAATTCTTTTAAAGCATCTAATTTTTCTAAGTTACCCATTACTCGTATACGTCTGTAATCAATTATGTGTATACGGTCTTCAATTCTCCCTCCAAGGACCATAACTGTGTAGTCATTCTTTTCTCTAACACCTGCAGATAAGTCAACTCCTATTCCTAACGTATCAAATTCCGTTGTTATTTCGGCTTTAACAATTAACTCTGGTGCTAGTGATAGTTCATTTTGACGAATAACTTTATTCATATACTGGAATGAAAAAGCAATAGGAGCTTGTCGTTTCTTTTCTTTTAGATACTCCAGTGACCACATGTCAGGCCAATAAGATTTCTCTTCACCTGTTTCTTTATCGTTATTAATTGCAGATAAGACTATTTGAGTCCAGTTATTCTGATCATTAAAAGTAGTTGAATGAATATCATCGTGTCTAAACCTAGTTCCTAAACATATAGCTCTAGCTCCTTCAAACATAGTTGGTGCAATAACAGCATTCCAGTTATCTTGCATCTGTTTTCTAATATCTGGATTAGCTATATCAGCAGCAGATTTAATAGCGTCATCAATCATTACAAGATGAGAACGCTTAGATGTAACAGAACCTTTTAATCCAGCAGCACATAAAGTAAATTGTTCTTCACCAGTAGTATCTATTCCTGCAAATTTATGATCAATAGACCAGTACTCATTACTTGTAACATTCTTTAAAAGACGTACATGAGGAAAGACTTCTTGATATCTTTTACTTTCAATAATTCTCTTAATAGTTGCAGACTTAGATCGAGCAATATCAACAGTGTAAGAAAGATAGAGAATTTGTAATGGTAGCTTAGCTTCTGTATGTATCCCAATAGCCCAAGCAGTAAGTAAACCTAAAACTGTAGACTTAGCAGAACCACGAGGTGCTAAGAGATCTACATTTGGTCCAGCAATCTTAATTAAACAGCTACTATCTTCTTCAGTTACAAAATGTCTATGCCATTCTTTATGGTGTTCTGCAGGAGGTTTATCAGCTACATATTCACAAAAATAAGCAAAGTCATTTCTGGCTTTTTCTAATAACTCTAAATTCTTGGGTATCTTAATCTGTTGCTTACGAGCAGCAGCCTTAGCATTACGTCTATATGCAAGATGAGTATAAGAAGGCACTAACTGTATTCAACGTACTATTAAATACTAACTTATTTCTTTTCTTTTGACTTTTGCTCTTTATACTTACGTGCTTTATCTAAAGCTTCTTTACGCTTCTCTTTATCTGATAACTTAGTACCATCATCTTTCTCTTTATTCTTATTCTTAAAATACTCAACTAACTGAGGAGGCATCTTACCTTTAGCCATATCCCTATTTAAATTCTGAATAAATATATTTTAGCGTAGCTACTCTTCTGTAATTAGTTATCTTCTACCTCTAAGTCCTTTGAGTATATTTAAAAACTGAGTATATTTAGAAAGATTTTTCTCTAGGAAATCAGTTCTTATATCAGGTTGTACATCTTGTTGCTCTCCAGATCTACGAAAGACCTGGTCGGGAGGTCCTGGAAATCCTATGTCAAAACGAGGAGGGTTAATACCTGGCCTATCTCTCCAACCATCTATACCCCACGATGGTTTAGGAGGATTAATACCTGGTCTGTCTCTAGGAGGATTTATCCCCCACTTAGGAGGATTAATACCTGGTCTATCTGGTCCTGGTAAAGGTCCTTCAAAAAATGGAGGTTTCTTATCCATCCAAGGTGGCTTACGGCCTTCTATAGGTCTACGTTCTGGAGGCTTTTCTCTATCTGGACGACGAGGTCTTCGCTTTTCAAACTCTCTTCTGTCCCGTTCCATTCTTTCTCTTCTTTCCCTATTTCTATCATCTCTCATTTCTCTACGTCTATCATTCATTCTTCTCCTTCTATCTTCCATTGATTTTCTCCTTTCTCCTCTACCTGGAAATTTAGGAGGAATTCCTGGGCCACCACCAATACCTACATTTCTTTTCTCTTTATTTTTTAGTACGGGTCTGCCTCCTCTTAATGAGTCAGGTTCATAAATACTTAAGTCAGTACCAGGAGCAAATCTCGACATTTTTATCTATATTTATTATTTTTACTATTTTAGAATAACTATTCTTCTAATTGCATTCTTGCCCAGACACTCATAGTTGCTTCTTCTAAAGGTATTTCAATTGGATCATCTTTAAAGATAAACATCAACTCACGTATAGCTCTATCGGCTCCAGCCATTAATAAACCTTTCCTGTCCTTAGTACTTGTAAATTGCTCTATCTGTGCGATTGTTCCACGTAATTCCTTTTGCATTTGAGCAATACGAGCAACTCCTGCATCACGCTTAACTAATCCTGTTTCTACATCTTCTCTTAACTTACGTATATCTTCCTGCATCTCATCTATTTCAAATAGAAGTTTCTTTCGATGATCAGGTTTTGTATAGGTATCTTTTAACCAAGCGTCACATGCAACAATACTTCCCTCATAACCAAGGAAACGTGAATATAGATAAATTTCTATTATTGAATAATTCTCTGAGGCAAATGAACAAAATGACTCCTGTGTAGAGGAGTCTAAATTATCTACCCAAGTATTAAATACATCAATATTTATACGCTGATTGGGACTGCTTACGATCTCTTTCTTCTTCCCTTTCACGGAACTCTTGTTTCTGGCGATCAGAGGCTCTTTGCTCTGTAGCTCCTTTACCAATGGTTTCTCGTTCTTGGGCACCTGCATCCTCCAATTTCTTCTTAGAAAAATCGTAGGCAACTCCAGCGGCTTGACGATATTTGTCTATATCAAACCAGTCGTCATCACCATAAGTGTCTTCTACAGCCATGATAGTAACCTACGTTAAGAAAAACTAGAAGTTGCCCATCATTGAAGCAAGACCCTGTGAGAAGATGTCACGACGACCTTCTACAGACTTCTGACGTTGCTGACGCTTTTTAGATGCTTCAAGACGATTTAATAGCTGTTCAAATCTATTAATATCAAAATCTTTAGAAGTGTCTGTAGCGCCTTCATCAACACCTGTATCGTAAGCAGCCATTTACTTTAAAAATTACATTACAATAATTATAACAATAGGAATATCTAAACTACTAACTCCAGAACCCACTTAGTGCTCCTGTAATAATATTTGTATCGGATTGGATACGAGCAATATCTTTCTGACCCTCAGTCTTAATCTTTGCAGTCTCTTTATCAATATCTCCTTGAAGAGAAGTTAAACCAGCACTGTATAGATATTTTCTAGTATCTCTGATGTTCTGTGTACCTTCTTCAAGCTCTTTAACTGTTCTTGCTTCTGAGAAGTAATCTGTAAAGTCAGGGACATCAATACCAGCCTTATCTGCTAGATCTCCTCTGTAACTTGGTAGTAAGTTAGCGTCAAAGGTATATTTACGTTTACCTGTTCTATTACCATCATCATCGACAGTTTGCTTACCAAACATCGTATCGTAATAGTTATCTAAGTAACTTTGATTAAACTTCTTGGTATATTCAGAGCCTGATTTAATAGAATCACGAAGACCAGCTATACCAGCACCACCATAAGCACGATCTTGTAGTCTTGATAAACCTTTACTTATTTCATCCTCAGTTGCTGCTCTACCTAACAGATCTTCATATGCTGTCTCGATACCTGTAGTTCTTTGTCTACCTAAGATACCTGTATCACCATCACCAGTTCCTATGTAGGTTTCTTGTAATTGATTTACAAAATCTTGCGGATTAGTCCAGTTATCCCAATCAGTATCCCACTCATATTCAGGAGGAGTATAAGGAGGTTGGAATGTAGTATCTGGATCTTCCTGTGTTGTTACAGTTGTACTTGCAGGTTGGTAATCATCATCCCCTGGTTGTCCTTGAGCTTGAGTAGTAGTTGTAGTAGTTGATGTAACTGTAGGCACAACATTTGGATCAGCTGGATCTGGATAGTCAGTTACGTCTGTTTGACCTGGAGTCATTAAATTGTAACGACTAATATAATTCTCTAATTGACTCTTAGCATCACCAAAACCTATAACACCTGAAGTTAACTGATTTTGAAGGCTATCATAATAAGACTGTAGACCTCTACCGCCAGCTGCCTGACGACCTTCTGACCTAGCTCTGTCGTAAGAACTTTGCTTCTCAGCACGATCTGCTAATCGATTTTCACGTTCAGTTTGGTACTGCAGATACTTCTCAAACGATTTATCTGGTGGTAATGGCTTAGGAGCCTCAATAACAGTTTTAGAGCCGCCCATTATCCAAATCCTCCAGAGATTGGTCCGAACATACCAGCCATTGCAGCTTGGTTTCTTGCTACTTCTTTTCTTATCTCATGCTCTCGTTCTCTACTCTTAGATGCCCTGTAATCAGGATCAGTGAGTAGTGCAATCTTTTGTTTAGAGTCCCTAAAGTTAGCATCTCTATCTAAATCTCTACCTACTGTTTTATCCCACATCTTAGCTGCTTTCTGTCTTTGAAAATCTAAGTCTGCACCCCAACCGAAAGTAGCATTCCTTGCTGCAGTGCTTTGGGCTATGTTCCCTTTACCTACATCTTTATGAGCACCAGCAGCTATATTCGCTTGATGCATACCGGCTTGAGCTGTTGTGTTGGCCGCATTTTGCATCGCACGGCCTTGCATTATCCCTCCTAAAAGAGAAACTCCTGCACTTGCCAACATCCATGGTCCCATTCCGCCTGCTCCTCCTGCTCCTGATTTTGACATCCATGATGGACTCTGGTCTAACATTCCAGAGTCATACATCCCTTTCCAACTCAATACTGAATCAAATGGAGATGTATACGCAGATCCGTTCATCTTATTTTACCCGAAGTACTTTCTGTTAGGAACAGATCCGGGATCAATAGTTTTGACATTATCCATTAGAGCTATACTCCTTATGAAGTCTTGTGTTCTCTTAGCTTGTTCTTGTGCTGCTTGTAGTTGTATAGCACCTGGCATTCTAGCTATATCCGCTATTTGTCCTGGTAGCTGCATCATCATCTTTGTCTTTGCTCCTTCTCTTGAATATCTCAAAGCATCTTCAAATCTTTTAGAATCAGCAGCTATATTATCTTGATTTATTCCCCTTAATAAACCTGCCGCATCTTTCATAAAGGAATTAGGATCTTGAGGGTTATTAATTCTTCGCTCAGCTTCTATATTAGTTAGATACGTACTATATCCATCAAGAATTTCCTTTTTAGCCTTAGCAGTCTCAGGCTTATTTATATCCAAAGTGCCCAAATCAGCTGGAGTCATACCACCATGAAATCTATTCAGGTAGTCTTCCATGCTAGCTATTCCTGCCATATTGCCTACTTGTCCTGTCATGGTTATAAACTCGAGGGATCTAAGATTGCTTTGTAGCGAGGATCATATTGTATCCGAGCTCTTCTTGTAGCTCCTGTTTCGCTCATAGCTCTATCATACAAGCTCATCATCCCAGTCATCTGAGTGATTTGTTGAGCTAATTGTCCTTGAGTATTTAACAGTGCTTGCTTAGCTACTAATTCTCTTTGTAAGTTTTTCTCATAAAAAGGATCTGCTGTTTCTAAGGCTGTTTGTTGTGCCTTCTTAGCAATCTCTATATCAACAGCGGCTTGCTTTTTCTGTTGGTATCTCTTACCTATACCAGGTATGTCAGCAAAGATTCCACCAAGACCTCCAGCAGATGCGCCATAAGGTAGAGCACCAGCAGCCACTCCAGTAATTCCTGTTGGACCACCTCTTTGACCAGGATTTAATACTTGTCTCTTAACACTCTGAGCAGCACCTACCGCAGTAGCAGGAGCAAGTAATCTTAATGCTCCACCAGCCATTTTTATATAAGGATTTGGACTAGCCATCATCCCTGAAGTAAGTCCTGTTGTTAGTCTATTTGCTCCTATCGCAAGGCCAAAATCTATAGGCGCAGTAAGAACAGCACCAAGAGGATCTCCAGCTAGCGCTTGATCTACTAATCCCAATGTTGCAGCAGACTTACCAAATCTTCCTCGTCTAGCTACGCCAGTAGGTGTATACCACATATTTCCTTTAAAACCAGCTGCATTTACATCTGCTGGATCAGTAGAAACATATTTTCTAAAACCAAAGTCAGGAAGCTGCGGACCAGGACTTTTATCACCGATCATCTCGGTAGCCATTGGACTTACTTTTAGCCATTCCCTCCAACTTGTAAAAGGTTTGTCTGCCATTATTTAATACAAGTTCTCTTAATATATTTAATTTTATCAGGGGTTATACTACTCATACGGACTCATTGGTAATTGTGTGTTTTTTTGAGTTGCTGCTAACGCACGATTGAACAGATTTCCAGCCAAGGCTCCACCAGTACTTCCTGCTAGACCACCCGCCATCGCTCTAAGGATGGGTGCTTTACCCATAGTTCGCGTTTTGACGGGCTTGCCGCCGATCCCTTTTAATCCCTCCTGTACTGTCGTTGTGACCGAAGGAGCACGTTTTATCGCTTCACGGGCACCTACTAGCCCTCCTGCTAGTGCAGTGACTGAAGGTACGCTTACTGGGTAACCTAAAAACCTGGCTTCTGGATTTCCCTGCAGGTTCTCACCTGTGAACTTTACAAGTCCACCTGTTACCTTGCCTACTGGATCTGGGTTGTTATACAAGAAATTAAGATACTGTCCATAACGCTGTTTAGTTAGCGAAGGTATCTCTTCTTGAGCTGAAGAATACTTTAATGGTCTACCTGTTCTACCCTGGAAGAATCTTTGAAAGAGCTCTGTTCCTGGGTTAGCAGTTTCGGTAGGATCATCTGATCTTGGAGTATTTTGCTTAAATCCTTTTGGCCTACCTAGTTGAGCAAGATTAGTAGGATCATAAGCACCTGTCATAGCAACAGCTGGTTGAACAGCTGCTAAACCAATTAAACTTGCTTGATACTTATTTAACTGACCTGTTGGATCAACTGCTCCTCTTAGTAGCTCATCAGCTATAGCTAAAGGATGATTCATTCGCCAATAATATTTTCTTGTCTCATCAGAACTAATGTCTCCAGCAGCTCTAGCTACATATGCACCTGCTGCAGCTAAAGGAGTATCTTTAAAATTTATACCTTGCTTCTTTATAGCTTGTCGCCACTCAGGGTCATAAAAGACATTACGTCCGTAATCTGGTCTTTCTCCTGCAAGCTGAGCCATAGCTCTACCACCTGCTTGTATACCTCCTAATACACCTTCTGGTTTAATATTGGGATTTCTAACATTTTCAATATCTTCCCCTAATTCTATCCTTATTCCTTTCTTTAAAAAAGAATCATCTGTCCTCTGCTGCCTAACTGCCTTAGGTAACGGTTTAGTTGATTGTTTACCTGCTAGTCTCATTGTCCCTCTTGCTGAAGCCTACGTAAAACCTCTGGCGGAAGATCTACGCCTGGGTAGTAGTACTGCTCTGTTAGCTGTGTAGGAATTGAACGATCTTGATATAACGAACCTCTAGTTACTAAATCTACTAACGGATAAGAAGCTACTGATGCACCTATATTTACACCTGTTTCTAAAGCTGAAGGTTGATATAAACCTTTCTTTATAACTTTACCTGCTTTGTTTACTAAGTCTCCCTTAACACCTGGTCTGATCCCTCTAGCTAAAGCTATAGCTGGTGTATTCAAAAGAAAATCACCTAAGCCATAAGCAACTGCACCCATTGGTCCTGCAGTTAAACCACCAAATAATGCATTTAGAACTGATCCAGGTGCTGCATATTGTGCTGCTCCTCCTAAATTCTCTAGAAGTTGTCCTGCTATTTTTGTTTTTGCTTTAGACATACTCTTCCCCCTATCAAACTATTTTATCTGGGCTTATCTCAGGAGAGCCTTCTTCTTTATCTTCTACTGTTTTTTCACCTTCTTTTTCTTCGGCTTTAACTTCTTTTGGCTTGTCTGAAACTGATCCTCCTCCTTCTTCCAATAACTGAGCTACTGTCTTATCTCCTTCGCTTTCACCTTCAGCTCTCTTCTCCGCTTGACCCATTAGATAGCCTCTAGGATCTGGGTTACGAGCACTAGGCATTACATTTCTAACTGAATCAGATGGATTCAATGTTGGACTTAACTCATATAACTCCACCCATCTTTGACTGAAGTCTGGCTGATCCTGAGGACGTTGACGTGTCAGAGGCTTACCTTCATTAAAGTCATAATCCTGAGCTTTACGAAATCTACCTAAACCTTCAAATAGTTGAAAATCAGGTTCTGGTTCATCTCCATTTTCTGTTTTATCTCTAAACCACGGACTATTACTAACGAAATTTAATCTAGGGTTTGTAGTCTTCTTACGAGATTGTGCCTTCTTAATTAAATCTTCTGTTTGAAACCTGTCATTATTCCAAGGATATTCTCCGACAGGAGCCTTAGCTCTAAATAACTCACCAAAATCTAACTGTCTATTAATTCTCCCTCTTCCATCAAAAGGATTACGTACATACCTGTTTAAATCTAGACGAGCATCTCTCATGATTTTTTACGTCCTTTTAAACCTATTAACGTTTTACGTAAGCGAGCTTGCTTAACCGTCTTCTCATCATAGTCGTCAGGATTAGATAAGACATTCTCCTGTAGCTGTGCAGAAGTTATACCCTTCTTTTTAGCTTTGGCAGTGAAAGCTCCCTTATGAAGATTAGCTTTCTGTACCCACTTTTTATCTTTCTTTTCTTTTGTCATTTTCTACCCTTCCTATTAAGTAAGCTATTCCTAAATTGTATTGCTTCAACAATCGATTTAGGAGTTACATCTGGTGAGCCTTGTTGTTTGTATGTATTACTAATATTACTTAAAATATTTTTAAACTGTTCTACAGAAGCAGGTTTACCTTGTGCAGATTCTGCTGATTCCAAAAGCCTCATAGTATCTTGAGCTGCATTAAGTGTTGCTGGCTTTATCTTTCGTTGCTGATTCTTAATTGCTTTTAACGTAGTATTCTTTTGATCCTCAAGAAGGTCCATAGCAGTTATACGTTTTCTTTGATCTGGTGGTGGATCAGTTCTCATCTCTAATCTAGGTACACCCCAGACAGCATCATCAGCTGACCCTTCTACCAATGATTTATCAATACCTCCAAGACCTGCTGTCTTAATTCCTGATAATTCTCTCGCATCATCTCGTGGCTCATTTAAAGTCTTACTCCAACTCCAATCGATAGTATCTCTACCTGTATCAGTTGTACCTCTACCTTCACCCTTTAATCTACGGCCAAAAACCTTACTCTCTCCTTCTAGTTTTAAAACATCTTTAACAAACTGAGATTTAATATATGTATCTTGAAGTACAGGTAAATCAACCCCTAAACCACCAGCTTGTTGAGGAGCTTTAATCTTTTGATACGAGATATCGGCAATTTGTGAATAATAGGTTTTAGGATCTACAGGCTCAAGTGTTGCATCTATTTGTTGTTTAGCCTGATTCATTAAACCA
>MDSY01125390.1_pt1 | contig 24305 bp, 30 predicted proteins | sample 811131 | NCBI WGS metagenome assembly MDSY01 (sample SAMN05326643, study PRJNA326480) | marine metagenome | isolation source: seawater | place: Atlantic Ocean: South West | collected 2010
TTGCTATTGGTGCTCCTGGAGAAGTCGGAAGTGGTCGTAGTGGTGGTCGTGTAAGAGTATACCAATGGAATGGAACAACATGGACAAAACTTGGACAAGATATCGATGGTGAAGCCGCTGATGATCATAGTGGTCATAGTGTTAGTTTAAGTGGTGATGGAACAACCCTTGCTATTGGTGCTGAACGTAATGATGGAAATGGAACAGATAGTAGTGGTCATGTAAGAGTATATAAAATAGCTGACTTAGTAAGTGGAGATATAATAATGGCTCAAGGAACTATAACAGCAAAAACCTTTATTGGGGATGGAAGTCAATTGACCGGATTACCTGATCCTGATTTAACTCCTTATGCTCCTTTAGATAATCCTAGTTTTACCGGAAATGTAGGAATTGGAACGACGAGTCCGGGATATAAGTTAGAAGTAAATGGTTCTGCTAAATTCGGTGAAACAAGAGTTAGTTATTTAATAAATCATTTATCTAGTGGAACTGGTATATGGTTTGATTATGCTGATACTATGAGATTTATAACTAGTAACACTGAGAAGATGAGAATTAAATCAGATGGAAATGTAGGAATTGGAACGACGACTCCAACAGAAAGATTGGATGTCACCGGAAATGTAAAAGCGACGGCCTTTATTGGAGATGGAAGTCAATTGACCGGATTACCTGATCCTGATTTAACTCCATTAGCGCCTAAAATGAATCCAACCTTTACCGGGAATATACAACTTGTAGGATTAGAAGGACTTATACCATTGGATGTTGCTATTCAACTTGGACAAGATATTGATGGCACTAGGAATGAACAAACTGGTAGCAGTGTTGCTTTAAATGGTGATGGAACCATTGTTGCTATTGGTGCTACAAAGGCAAATTCCTATAATGGTGAGGTAAGAGTATTTCAGTATGCGAATGATACGTGGACGCAATTAGGAAGTGATATTACGTGGCCGGAACCGGAAGACACTTATTTGGGAATGAGTGTTAGTTTAAATAGTGATGGAACTATTCTTGCTATTGGTGCTCCAATGCAAATGGAAGGTTTAGTAGTAATATATGAATGGAATGGAACAACATGGAATCTCATTGGAGTATTAAATGGTCAAAATTGGGGTGATCGTTTTGGGTCGTGTGTTCATTTAAATAACGATGGAACCATTCTTGCTGTTGGTGCCAGTATGCATGATAGTGGTAAAGGTCATGTAAGAGTATATCAGTATAATGGACCAGGTACGTGGACGCAATTAGGAAGTGATATTGATGGCAAAGCTAATAGCAATTACTTCGGCGGTGATCATGGTAAAATATCACTGAATAGCGATGGAACAATTATCGCTATTAGTTCTGAAGTCCATGATACAACTGATTATCGTAGAGGTCACGCGATGATATTTAAGTATTCAAGTGGTTCTTGGACACAATTAGGTAGTGATATTTATGGCGAAGCTACTGGTGATCAAAGTGGTACCAGTGTTAGTTTAAATGGTGATGGAACCATTATTGCTATTGGTGCTCGTGCAAATGATGGAACTGGTGGTGAAAACTCTGGTCATGTAAGAGTGTATCAATATGCGAATAATACATGGACGCAATTGGGAGAAGATATTGATGGAGAAGGCGGTGGCGATCAAGCTGGTTATATTGTTGGTTTAAGTAATGATGGAACTATTGTTGCTTTTAGTGGTTATGTAAATAATCCAAAAGGTCATGTAAGACTATACCAATGGAGACAATTTACACAAGCAGATCATGATAATTCAAGTTTTCATTATACATCAACTACTCGAAATGGAACACAAACTAAACCTCTTATTGCAACAGCAAATATCACTACGGCACCAGTAGTTGGAACGTATTACTGGACACAAATAGGAACAGATATTGATGGCGAAACAGACGGTGATAAAAGTGGTTATGGTATGAGTTTAAATAGTGATGGAAGCATTGTTGCTATTAGTTCTCGTAGAAATGCTGGTGGTGGTGATTTTAGTGGTCATGTAAGAGTATATAAAACAGGTGAGCTTGGAATGAACCCTGATACAGGTCATATATCAGCAACTTCTTTTATTGGAGATGGAAGTCAATTGACCGGATTACCTGATCCTGATTTAACTCCTTATGCTCTTTTAGATAATCCTAGTTTTACCGGAAGTGTAACTATGGGAGATGCTATACTAGGAGAAAATTTTAATTCTAATTATTGGGCAATTAAGCATAAAGATCTTAGCATTTACGATTATGCATTAATGTTGAAAAATGACGGAGATACTTATATAAATGCTAAGAGTGGTGGAAAGATAGAATTTAGAGATGGTAATGTAAACACAACAATGATGTGTGTGAATCAAAATGTAGGCATAGGGACTTTCCCGCCAACAGAAAGATTGGATGTCACCGGAAATGTAAAAGCGACAGCCTTTATTGGAGATGGAAGTCAATTGACCGGATTATCCATACCTGCTCCTCCTGATTTAACTCCATTAGCGCCTAAAATGAATCCAACCTTTACCGGGAATCTAGAACTTGAACCCTTAGAACAACTTATACCATTGGATATTGCTCTTCAACTTGGGGGAGATATTGATGGCACAGAAAATAATGAACAAATTGGTGATAGTGTTAGTTTAAGTGGCGACGGAACCATTGTTGCTATTGGTTCTACTCGCAGCGGTGGTTATAATGGTGTTGTAAGAGCATATCAAAGAAATACTAGTAATACAACTGTTGCTCCAATTGGGTGGACACAATTGGGACAAGATATTGATGGAAGCGGATCCGCACATTTGGGAATGAGTGTTAGTTTAAATAGTAATGGAACTATTCTTGCTATTGGTGCTCCCTTGGCGGGTCGTGGTTTTGTACAAGTATATCAATGGAACGGAACAGATACGTGGATACAAATGGGAAGTAATATTGATGGTGTCAATCATGGTGATAGATTTGGTTTTGGAGTTCGTTTAAGTAGCGATGGAACCATTCTTGCTGTTGGTGCCCAAACACATGATAGTAATAAGGGTCATGTAAGAGTATATCAATGGAACGGAACAGATATGTGGACACAAATTGGACAAGATATTGATGGCAAGGCTAGTAACGATTACTTTGGCGGTGGTCATGATAAAATATCACTGAATAGTGATGGAACTATTATCGCTATTGGTTCCCAAACACATGATAGTGGTAAGGGTCACGTGATGATATTTCAGTATTCAAGTGGTTCTTGGACACAATTAGGCAGTGATATTGATGGCGAAGCTTCCGGTGATCAAAGTGGTTCTAGTGTTAGTATAAATGGTGATGGAACAATTGTTGCTATAGGTGCTGTTGCAAATGATGGAACTGGTAGTAGTGCTGGTCATGTAAGAGTGTATCAATATGCGAATAATACATGGACACAAATTGGACAAGATATTGATGGTGAAGCCGCTGGCGATAATAGTGGTTTTAGTGTTAGTTTAAGTAGTGATGGAACTGTTGTTGCTATTGGTGGTTATGCAAATGCTGGAGGTGGAGAGTTGAGAGGTCATGTAAGATTATACCAATGGAATGGAACAGATACATGGACACAAATTGGACAAGATATTGATGGCGAAGCAGACAAGGACTATAGTGGTAGGAGTATTAGTTTAAGTAGTGATGGAAGCATCCTTGCTATTAGTGCTAAAACTGCCGATAATGATACACATACTAATCCAGGTCATGTAAGAATATATAAAACAGGTGAAGTGGGATTAAACCCTGCTACAGGTCATATAACAGCAAGAATAACAAAAATGACAGGTATAACAACAGCGGAAAGAGATGCTGTAACTGGTGAGGCAGGGATGATAATATTTAATTCAACCGAAGGAAAACATCAAGGTTATGATGGTAGTTCATGGAATAATTTATATTAAATTGAATAGAATTAATATTAAGATAAAATTAATATTAATAAAATGACAGAACCTACATATCTAGCAAAGCTAAATAAACATGAACGTGACAATCATGTAACATTTGATGAAGGACCACATATTTATAATATAGACGGCGATGAATCGTTTATGAGTGTTACAACTTGGAATCACAGACATTTTGCCGAATTTGACGCGGATAAGATAATAAAAAATATGATGAATAGTAAAAAATGGCCTCAATCTAAGTATTTTGGACAAACTCCGGCTGAAATAAAAGCACTATGGAAAAAAAATGGAATGGAATCTTCAAAAGCGGGGACAAAAATGCATTATGATATTGAATGTTTTTATAATAATATGAATATAGAAAATGAGAGTAAAGAGTATGAATACTTTTTAAACTTTCATAAAACATTAAAAAAAATGAAACCATATCGAACAGAAATGATAGTATGGGATAAAGATTTGAAATTATGTGGTAGTATAGATATGTTATATGAACATGAAGATGGTAGATTATCAATATATGATTGGAAACGATGTAAAGAAATAAAAACAGCAGATAATTATGGGAAAACGAGTATTACAGAATGTATAGATCATTTACCGGATACAAATTTTTGGCATTATTCTTTACAACTGAATACATACAGATATTTATTAGAAAAGAATTATGGTAAAAAGATAAAAGGAATGTATTTGGTTTGTTTACATCCGGATAATCCGAATGGTAATTATTTAAAATATAAAGTTCCGAAATTAGATGATGAAATTAATGATTTGATGAAATTGAGATATAAAATGGTTAAGAAAGAGAAAGAATTGTTAAATTGTGATTGGTGTTATTCGAATAAGAAAGTGATAACGTATAATAAAGATAAATATGGAGAACAATCTTTGTGTAATGGTTGTGTTAATGGAGAAAAATCAAAAAAGCCATATAAAGAATGTAAATATATGAAACCATATTAAAGAAATGATTATAATATAAGTTATATGGAAGAACTTAGTAATCTCCAGATATTTTTTGCTTTATTAATTTGGACAATAGGGAGTGGAATTGGGAGTGTAGTAGTAGCCAAATATATTTATTTACCTTGGGTGAAAGAATTGAAAGATAATGAAGAAGAAGAGTATAAGATTCCTTATGAAGAATTAATACCATTTGAAGAAATTTATAATTGTGATGTAGATCTGGATAGTATATCAAAAGATAGATATATAACAGATAATACACCGGAAGGGTATGTGTTTATGAGATACAATATAGATGAAGAAGGGTTTGAATATTGGTGTGATAATAGAAATATAAAATTTAAATATCTTGAAACAGTAGGTAGAAAATATATATCAACTTTTTTATGTAAAAGTATTTATAAAGATAGGAATCAGGAAAGGGAAAAAGATATAGAAGAAGATAAAGAAGATAAAGAAGATAAAGAAGATAAAGAAGATAAAATTGAAGAAGATGATGTTTTTGTGAAGCCAAAAAAATCAAATGAAAAAAATAAAACGAGAAGTATATCAAACTCAGTATCAAATAAATATATTTATAAAGGGAAAATAAAAGAATTGAAATGTGTAAAAAAGAAGAAAGAGACAGAAAAAAGCAAGAAGAAAAAGATGAGTTTCGGTGATTATAAACGAATGCTTTTAAATTCATCTACGTCTTCTACGTTTTAATTTTCTGCGCGTTCGCCGGCGGTGCCTTTTTTTTAGTGACCTTTTTTTAGTTCTACGTCTACGTCTCTTAGACCTATAACCACCTTTTTTTAATGCTTGTTTTTTTTCTAACTTCGCAACTTTATTTGTAACATCTGCTGCCTTTTCTGCTAATTTTTTACTAGCATCTTCTGCTATTTTTCCTAATTTAGCTCCCGTACCTTCTAACTTAGCTTTTGTGTTATTTGTAAAATTTACAACTTTTCTAGCAGCAGCATCTTGAGCATCTAATGCTTTTTTTATTAATGTTAATGTTTTATCTAGACCTAATACTGCTGGTGGTTGATTTTTTTCTGCAATTGTTATCATATCATTTGCTGTTTTTACCGCTAAATTTGACATTTTTCTTTGAAATGTAAAAAAAGGCATTGTTACCGCATGTATCATTCTTATTATAGATAATGCTTGACCCAAACCCGGAACTGCTTGCATAGCATTTAAACCCGCATTAATCCCTGCTTTACCAGCATTTGTTCCAGTATTTTGAAACACTTCCGTATATTTATCCGCTTGTTTTTTTATTAAGGGTAATTGTTGATCTGCTAATCTTAATAGATTTTTCAAATGTATTTTTGTAACTTCTTCAGCTGCTTTCATAAATACATCTAATCTCTTCATCAATTCTTTATCTTTAGCTAACATTGTTCCGGTTTTTAGAGCTTCTTTGCTTACTTCAGCTGTAGTCTTAGCAACAACTTTAATATATGTTTTAAATAATCCAACTGCCTCTTTAACTTCTTTGTTAAATGAACTCATATTTTGTGTTTTCGCACTTACTCCTATTCCCGCTAAATAATTTTTAGCTACTGTATTTACAGCTTTCATATAATTTGTTGCTACGAATTGAACCCCTGCTAATGGTAATGTTCTTGCTGAATATGCCATAGCATCTCCTAATTGCATATATTGTTTATCTCCGGAAAATTCTGAATTTTCTGGAGCCGCTGCTGCTTCTCCTGGTGGTGTCGCTGCTTTTTTTTCTTTATTATTTTTTTTTGTTTTATTGTCTTTATTTTTACTTTTCTTTCCTTTTGTTTTTTTTGCCATATTAATATATCTTTATATTTTTTTATTGTCTTCTCTTGTTTTTTTCCAATTTAAATATCCTATACTTTTCTCTATGTCAAAACTAGTTTCTAACATTCTTTTTGCTATACTTAACGCAATTTTTTCTTTTTCATTTAAAGTTTCCAAATATTCTTTGTATTTATCTTCGTGTTCGCTCATTTAAAATAATAATTATACATTATTTTAAATCAATTTTGATATAATACATATTATATTTTTATTCTTATATAAATTATTTGTTGTTATCATTTTTGTTAACCTTGATTCAACCTTGTAACCATTCTCTTTACAAAAATTAAATAAAATTTCTATATTATCTAATGTTAAAAAGTTGTAATTGTTATTAGGATTTATTAAACCATTTATACAATGTGGTTCATTTCCACAAGAATAAAAATTTTCATAAGGTGAATTTTTCTCTCTTCTTATTGTTTTTATAATTTTGTGTAAAGGTTCATCGTGTTTAGGCTTTCCATTACATACTAATATTTTTTTATAACATTTGTTAATAGTATCGTTATATATATGTGTTGAAATCTTATACATATATATTTATAAAATATAATCTATTTTGTATATATCATATGATTGGTGGTGCTTTAATCGCTGAAGGAGGATATGGTTGTATTTATTATCCTTCTTTGAATGAATCCGGTGAAGAAGAAAAAAATAATTGTTTTGTAAGTAAAATACAAGTTATTAATGACGCGGCTTTAAATGAAATACATGTTGGAACTATTATTAAAAATATAAATGGATATATTAATCATTTCGCTCCGGTTATTAATAATAATAGCCTCAATAAAAAAATAATAAAACACGATAAACTTAAAAAATGTTCTATTATCAAATCAAAAAGAAAAAATGATGATTTAATTATATTAAAAATGGATTATATTGAAGGTAAAACTTTTGATCAACATATTATAGATGAAACTAATAATCGAGAATTAACTTTTAATATTATTAATAGTTTTATACATTTAACAAAAGCTATTAGTATATTAATTGATAATAATATAGTTCATTTTGACTTGAAAGAAGATAACATAATGTTCAATAATAATAAAAAAATTCCTATTTTAATTGATTTTGGATTATCTAGACAATTCAATAATATTCAAAACCTTTCTCAAAACCTTGAAAAACTTAAAACATATTTCTATATCTTCGCTCCACAATATTATATCTGGCCTATTGAAATACATTTTTTATCTTACCTACTTAATGTTAGTGAAAATATTTCTAATGATGAAATACTTAATATAGTAAATCAATATATTGAAAATAATCCTGTATTTACATATTTGTCTTCTGACTTTACTATCAAATACAAAAATATTTGTATTAAACAATTAAAATATTACAATCTATTTGAACATAATCAAAAAATTAAAAAAATATTAACCTTTTGGAAAACTTGGGATTCATATTCTTTATCAATTATGTTTCTTAGAATTATATGTCTTTTAAATTATGATGGATTTTCTTATAATATTTTTACAAGTTTTTTCTCTGAAATTTTACTTCAAAATATTCATCCGGATCCTACAAAAAGATTATCCATACAAGAAACTAAATTCAAATTTTCTAAATTTTTATATGATAAAAATATTAATAATATAATACATTTTAAAGAAGTAGTTAAATTATTTCAAAAAAATAAAAATAGCATCAATAAAGAATTGTTATTAAATAAAAAAAAATATAATACTTTGAACAAGTTAATCAAAAAATAAAAATTTATATATAGTAATTTTTATTTTTAACGTCTACGTCTTCTTCTGCTCTTTCTTCTACTCTTTCTTTTACCTCTGCGACTCTTTCTTCTTTTTTTTGTTTTTCTTCTACTCTTTCTTCTTCTTCTTCTTCTTCTTCCACCTGATTGTGGTGGTTCTGGTGCATCTAAAGGAGTATCTCCAGTATCTGATTTCATTGGTTCTTCCGGTCCATCAGTCATAGTATCACTACCTTCATCATCATGATCACCCCCACCTCTCATTTTTTTTCTTCTTCTTTTACTTTTACTTGAAGAAAAACTAGCAGCGTTTTTTGCTATACCACCTCCACTTCTTTTGTAAGATTTTTTTGCAAGTTTTAAAACTTCTTTAAATGACATACCACCATTTTGTGATTTTACAGCTTTTACATGATCTAACCAAGGGTTTCCCATTATACTATATGTTTAGAAATTTTTGTTCGGTAAATATTTTTTAAATTGAATTAAATAATATATATCTATTAATGTTATATCTAAAATGGTTAAAAACAAGACAGGAGGTAATCGCCACAAAAAAATGGCTTCAAAAAACGAAAAAGTTTTTGTAAATAAACGAATTCCTTTGATTAAAGATTCAAAGGAAAAAAATGTATTAATATACGGTATTGTTGAAAAAGTAAATGGTGGAGGTCGATTTAATATTAAATGTAATGATGGTAAAATCAGATTGCTTGAATTAAGACGTAAATTTAGTGGAAGAAATAAACGAGACAATACTGTTAAATTAAATACTATTGTATTAGCCGGTTTAAGAGATTGGCAAATAACACGCGATAATAAAATAGAAAAAGTTGATTGTATCTATGTATATTCAGAAAATGATATACCTAAATTAAAAAAAGATACAGATTACTTTAGTTCGGAAATTCTTTTAGGTGAAATTGAAGATAAAAAAGATACTGGTATTGACTTCACAAATAACAATGATGATATTATTAATAATATAAAAGTTTCTAGTAATAAAACTATAACTCAAGATGATAAAGAAATAGATGATTTTGATTTTGATGATATTTAAACACCAGTAATTGATCTTAAAAAAGTTTGATGTAATATTGTTTGATTCTCTTCTTTCAATATTTTTTTATAATTATCTTTTGTTGTTCCTAATAATTCATATCTACATACCGGACATTTATTATTTTCTTTTAATAACCATTTCATTATCGGTTCTTTTTTAAATATATGATTACAAGGTAACTCTATGATTTCTTCATCATTTATAAATTTTTCTAGCGTAATCGGACAAAGATCACTCATATTATCTTTGTATTTTTTATACTTTAATTGATTTATACCTTCTACTGACAATACTTTTCTTTCTTCTTGTAACATCAAATTCATCATATTCATTAAAAAATTATCATAATAATAATTAAAATTCATATATAATTAAATATTTTTAACTTTAATATTTAATTATTTCAATACTTTTTTCGCAAACTTTTCTAATACATTATATCTTTCTCTATCTAACAAATCTCTTAACATGGCAATTGGTGTAACTTTTTGTAATTCTGATATTCCTCTTTCTTGAAATACATTTAATAATGAACTATTATAACCTGACAGCATTGTTGTATTTTTTTGCGTCGTCTTCGTTGGAAATCCATTTGTCTTTCTCAAATTCCAAAATAATATATGAGGTGTTTCAAAAGGAACTTTAAATTTAGACTCTAAACCAGCAACTTCAAACATTTGTGTTATATTATCATATACACACGAAAAATCTCTCCCTCCAATTGCTTTGTCTATTTGCATATCTGAAAAGATTGCTAATGTTATATCTCTCACATCTTCCGGAGGTATCTCATTCTTTTTTATAACATCTAATATCGCTCTAAATGCTTTATACAAATCTGTCTCCATACCCCATTCAGCATGTCTTACTTTTTCAACTTTCTCACAAAAACTCATAGAATCATCTAATACTACCCAAGTTGGATTTCTTGAAAATGTCATGATTCTATTTTTAAAAGCAGGATGAGTTACTTCTGAAATTCTTATTCCCAAACCAATAGCATTATACAAAGGCACTGCTTCATCGCATTCCATTGAACCAGAAACATCTACCAATGGAATAATCTTTCCTAATTCAAAATTATTTTTTCTATTATCTTCCCACTGAGCATTAATTATATCCTTTTGAACATCAAGACTACTATATTTCAAAGCATCTCTTACAAATTCATAAACATCGCATCTTTTTCCGTTAATTTTCACTTCCGCATTCCCCGATTTCTTCAATTCTAAATGATTTTTTAAATTACTAGCACAAATTTTTCTATCTTCTTCTTCTGACCTCTCAACATATCTATTTTTTTCCTTTTTTAAATTCAAAAACGCATCTCTATTCTTACTCATTGTCTTACTTGTTATATTTTTTATTTCTATTGCACTCCAAGATTTATTACACATATTTACTTGAACCGTTTTTATTTCTTTATTACATTTTGACAATAATTTTCTATATTCCATTTTACATTTTTTTCTTGCTGCTTTTCCTTTCGACTCACTTTCGCCAACCGTATCTAAATATTTTTTATTATAATCATATGCCAACCGGTTAAATATCCATCCAAATTTATTACTCTTTTCTCTTGGTATCCATCTAGCTAACAGTTTTAATGAATTGTTATCTTTTTCCATCAACATTTTTCTTAAATAAAAGTTTGTCATCTTCAATATATATTCTATAAACTCGTGTTGTGCATTTCCGGTTTCTTGATAAATGTAATTACAAAAGTATTTTATATCTTTCCAACTTCCATATTGATGAAAACCTTTCATATATACTATTTTATCAAACAGATAGTATGCCAAAGTCTTATTCATTCTCCACCAACTCAACAACTGCATCCAACATAAATCCATTTCACCTTTACCTTCGACTACATCTCTGGTGTTTGCTGTGATTTTATACAACAAAATAATTTTCTTTTTATATTTTATTGTATCTTTACTAATAACATTTAATATTTCATTGAATTTATTTTTTATACTTTCAAAATCGTTTCCGGGTTTTGTTCTTACAAGTTGAAAATAAAACTCTGTTATTTTTTCTTCAACATCTTCACTCCAATCATACTGTGTATGACCTTTTTCACCAACAGTTTTACGGTTATTATCTAGGGCAGTAATCAAATTCATCTTTATGAATCTATAAGGTAATTTTTTTAAATCAATTTACTAATATATATTCTTTCTTGTTTTCTTTTTCTTTCGTTCAATATAAATTTTTCTTGTATGTCTATCTTTTGATTTATTTTTAGATTTTTCAAAATAAATTATATATAAACTATTCATATCTTGAAATAAATCTATAGAATCTCTCCATTTCATATCATTAATATTATTATTCGAATTTAAAAAATCATATTGTTCTGGTTCTTTTATAAAAAATGGTATATCTTCCGGATAAATATCTATGTTATATTTCAATAAGAATTTTATCTTATAATTTCGCTTATTGTAAAAACTTTTTGATTTTAATAAAGATATTAGTCTAGATTTATTTAAAACTTTATCACTTAATTCTATACTATCTTTATTTATATATACCAATTCATTCTTATTATTAACATATAAACAATATACTTTTACTCTTTTAGTTTCTACTTGATAAAAATCTTTATATAATTCATCATTTGTTTTCATTTTGTTTATCCACTCACAATCATCATCTACTTCAAATTCTTCATCTGACATATTAAAATTAGATATGAAAAAAGATTTCTAATTTTAACTTATTAAACTATATCAGTATCAGGTAATAATGGGTCGTGTTCATATTCTTCCTCTTCCTCTTCCTCTTCACTTTCTGTAAAATATTGATATTTTTGTGCCATAGCTAAAGTTATTGCTAAGTCATCCTCTGTCATCTTCGTATCTTCTTCTTTTTTAACTAATGGTTCTACTTTTGATATCTTTCTTTTTTGTTGTTTCTGCACTTTTTTTTGAGGCATAAAAGAAACTTCTCCATGTCCTATAATATCCGGTTTAAAATTTGAATCTTTATTCATCGGCGTTACTCTATTTCTTCCAAAATACCTTCTTCCTCTTCCCCTCCCTCCTCCTCCTCTTCTATTATTATTTCTTCTAGATTGAAATACATTCGTCTTATTTTTATCATCAATTTTCCATCTATTATTCTCATTATTTCTACTATTTTTCTTAGATGCAAATTTGTTCGCAGGTTTTTTTTCATCTGATATCAATGCTTTAAATCTATTCTTATTATCGCTCATTATAATTAACATATAAGATCATTTTATTAAATCAATTTATAAATATATTTAAAGATATAAACAATGATATATATGTTTCTTAACAGCAATCTAGTATTTTTTTAGTTGAAAATTGATAGTATACATATTTTTTATAAGAAACAGTATCATTAAATTGATTTAAAATATATAATTATATATTTTTATAATTATATGTCATTAACGTTATGTATACCAAGTGTTAACAAAGATATTGGTAAAAAATATATTGCTGAAATATTCAATAAATATAAATTTGGAAAAATTAAAAAAATATTACTCATACCAAATTCATACAATGAAAATACAGTTCTTATTGGGTATCATTATTGGTTTTATAATGATAAAAATGAAAAATTAAAGGATATTTTAAATAATAAAGATTGTTTCAAAATTATCCATAAATTTCCATGGTTTTGGAAATGTTATAAATCAGATAAAGAACTATAATGGTTTTATTCCTTTTTTTCGCCACCATACTCTACCATAATTCAAAAATAATTCTTCATCTTTTGATATATCTTTTAAAGCATAAAAAATAACATATTTTTTACATTCAGATAATCTTAAATTTATATTAGGATTAAAAGAATGATTAGCCATACATCCTAATCCTAGTATTAATATTTCTGTTTTTGTTTTTAATTTGGTTCTTGACCAATAATAATTTTTTACACATATATTTTTATTACGGTCGTTGTCAAGGTTTATGAAAGGTTCTTTTGCTACAATTTCATTTTTAGATATATCTTCTGTTGCTCTTGAACCATATCCATGAATAGGCGAATCAAAATATTCATACTTCATATATATATATATTACAATTAAAAAAGCTATCTCCGGTCTTCAGCGTGTTTAATAACACGTTTTAATTTTTTATTTACAATTCCAATTTCAACCCTGCGCCAACGTAGGAAGTACCTGTTACGGCTTGATGTTCCAGTTGTCTTGCCATAATTGGATCATCGCGTGGCGAACGTGCTTTTTGGTTTTCATTCTTCCTCAATAACAACTGAGCATCGGTAACTACTTGTGGAACAATAACCTTCGTCCCTTTTCCAGACAAATCCAATGTTCTCTTCCTTCTTGGATTTGTGCGTGGTTGTTTTTCAACTGATTTTCGGAACTTTGGTCGCACCGATGTGCTAATACCAATTTTCCAAAACCAACCTTCAGGGTGTTTGTCATTTACATCGTATGTGAAAATGACCTGTTCACCTTTCAACATCCTATCTAACGCCATCTTAGGATATTTTTTGTCTACATTGAACTTATCCGGTAGGAAATGAACAAACGCCTTGTTGAAATTTTTCCCTGGAATCAAATCAACTTTATCGATTCTACCCCAATTGGTGTTAACCATACACGCAAACACTCTTTGCTTGGTGATGTTCTTAAAAACCCTTGGGATACAAACGACAATACCATTTTCATTACGAGAGTTGGTATCAAAAGCCCATTTTGCATCTTGTGCTTTTTTACTCATAGGAACAAATGATTTTGCTGTTGCTGACATTTTTTGTGTTTGTGCTAGACTTGACATATTTTGAATAATTATATTCATAGGAATAAAAGCAATTCAATTTAGATCATTTTCTTTTACAAAGAAACCCTATTTTTAAAATGTAATAGTGATATATATGGATAGTATACATAAATCATATTCAAGTATATTGAAAAAGATAGGAAAAAATAAGTATAAATTGACTATAGAAGATCATAATGTTTATAAAAATTTCTGGAAAAATAATATAAAATCTCTTGACGTAATTGAAAAAGATTATGGAGATAAAATGAAAGTTATATTTAAAGCAAATGAAATAATAACTTTCAAAGAATTATTAAAAATAAAAAAAAATAAACTTGGATATAAGCAAAGTGAAACGTTATTTATTTATTTTAAAGAAGTAATGGAAAGTTTAGAAAAAGATAATTGTTCAAATATGTTACTTAATTTAAATGAAATATTTGTTATAAATCCAATACAAGCTGTTCCGACTTATTTTTATATGGATACAAAATACTTTTTACCAATAGAAAATGAAGATATAGAAATATCTGTTCCATTTATGAAAAATAATTATTTTTTATCACCGGAATTAAGAAAAATAAAAGATATTCCATCAATAATAAATAAAAATTCAATCTATTATTCTATAGGTGTTTTGATATCATATTCAATTAATAAAAGCTTTTTCAAAGCTTCGAAATATGAATATGATACAGAAAATATTATAAATAATTTAGATTCTATTTTTGAAACGAAATTATATTATGGTGTGATTCGGTGTTTAAAAAATAATCCACAAGATAGATTTCTTTTATATATTTAATATATATAATGTCATTGTATTTGTTGGCAAAAAAAGTGAAGGCTGATAAAAAAAGAAGAGAAGTTAATCATGTGTCGCCTTTTTATTTAAATATGACTCATACCGGTAGATTGATAAGTAAATGTAATACTAATCCACCAACACCATCGCAACAAAGTTGTTATGGTCAATATATGAAAAAAAAAGTTAGACAATTTGTTGAAAATAGGAGTGAAGTTACGGTTAAAAGAATGCCAAATTATTCTTCGAGTTATCATACTGCTAATCTTTCTTCAAAAGCTATTGCGGATGAAGCTTGTTGTACTACAGTAATAAAACCTTGCCGTAATAATTGTTCTGGAACTAGAGGCAAAGCTACTATAACAAAAGATATGCCATACAAATCAGCTTCATGGAAAATAGCAAAAGCTAAAGCTAGCAGAAAATGTATGTGTAATCCTGATAATAAAGATAATAATTATGAAAGACCTATTTTTGGGAATCGTCCAGGTGGTTGTGGTAGTGGTTATATATTATAATTTCTTTTAATATAATTATTACATTCTATAGTAAACACGTGATATTCAAAAATATTATTTTGAAAATTGCGTTTACAAGAAGGACATAAATAAACATTAACATTAAATATATTATTAAATTTTCTTATAGTGCTATATTCTAATGTTTTACCTGTTATCGAATAACAATTAAAACAAGCTTGTAACCAACCTTTTTCCGGTAAATGTGACTTTCTACATATATCTATTGTGGTTATCTTCTTCATATATAACTTCAATATAATTTAGAGAAAAAAAATACGCTATAATGTAATTTAATATTTATATATATTATATGGCGCGTAGAAGAACTCGTTCAAATAGACGTTCAAGAAGAAGAAGTAGAAGTCAAAGGGGTGGCTTTCTTGGATGGCTTAATCCATTCGCAAAAAAAGAAGAAGAAGAAACACCGGCTCCATCAGAAGCAGTTGGTGGTGATGACCTTGGTTTAGGATCATCAGAAGAAGCAGTTCAATTTGGTGGAAGAAGAAAGAGAAGAAGAAGATCACGTAAACGTAGAAAATCTAGAGGTGGTAAAAGAAAAAGATCAAGAAAAAGAAGAAGAAGTCGTCGTAAAAGAAGACGTTAATTAGTACCATAAAGACCTACCGGTATTTAAGTATCTACTTGATAAAGCTAATCCAATTACACCCCAACAAACAATGTCTCTCCAATCGGATCTATCATCTAATCCGGATACCATTGAACCGATAATTATACTAGAAGTTGTTGTCAATCCAATAACACTGCTATTTATTATTTGGTTTACTATATTTGACATTATATAAGATTATAAGATTATATTTTTATTTTTTTTTGAAAAATATAATTATATGGGTCAATATTTTACAAAATCGATAAAAGATGAATGGGATCAAAAATTATATATCTATAAAAGAAATTTTTATAATGAAAAAGACTGTCGCGACATTAAAACAATAACTCAACATATTGAACAACATCCTTTATTTATAAAATCAATGGGTCTTAATAATAGCACTGTTAATAATAAAACGAGAACTCAGGGTGTATTTTATTCAGAATCACATTTAGCTCAAGAAGAGAAGACATATCATAAAATTAATAATTATTTTTTATATTGCTCACAATTACTTTTTCCAGTTATTATACCTCCTATTTATGATGCTGTAAAAGAAATTTTTGGTGATTGGCGTGTTTTAAGAGCTACAATTATGTTTACAGAAAAAGGATGTCCGGAACAAGAAGTTCATCACGATAATAATGAAGGTGATAATATTTTCTTCCTTAGTTTACCACTACATCCTACTCCAATTGAACAAGGACCTACAATTTTTTATGACGATAGTATTGTTGGTAAGTATAGAAGCAAGTTATCTTCAAAAAAAGTGAAAAATATGAATACGTATAATAATATTGGTTATTTTAAAAATTTTAAAGGTGAAAAAAAGAATGATTTTGCTTTAGCAAGAAAACAATTTAGTCAAAATTTAGGGGATTTTTCAATTCATAGAGACTGTACTTTTCATAGTGGTGGCGCAAATAATACAAATTATACAAGAAAATTTTTATTTTTAACGTGTGGTCTTCCAAATGTTGGTTGGAATGATTATTATCAATATGACCCTCGTTATGGTATTCAACTTGTAAATTCAATTCAAATTCTTGGTGATAAACCTTTACCACCAATGGAATATGGTAATTTTAAAGATGAAAATTTATAATATTGTTAATCCGGAGATTAATAATATTCAAAAATGTGCTGGATGGATTTATCTTATTTGAGATCTGAGTTGCTGTTTCCATCATCTTATCTAATCTAATAAAAAAGGTAAATCGTTCGTCATTTTACTAGCGACATCATCATTTGTCGAGAGCTCTCAAATAGCTTCCGAATATTGTTCGATGATATTTTTCAAAAATGCACGAAGGCGGAATGATAAAAATATTCAACATAAACAATTTCTATGCTTTTGAGCCTGGTGATTAGCCCAGGTGATTAGCAACAACATAGAGTAATCAGTTCGATTTATTTTATTAATGCGCAATTATTTTGATAGTAACCCATACCCTTGGTTTAAATCTATCAGGCCGGCTTGCTGGAATCTTATTAATTATCTTCTATATTGAAGATTTATTATTTTTAGAGAGTTTTGCTGTATGATTCCACATAATAACATATTATAATTTCTTTAAATATATTTTATAAATTATTTATATAATGTCGAAAGAATCTGAGACTTTAAAAACAGAACTTGTAGAAATTGCTTTAAAACACATTGATGTTAGCAAATTAACATCTGTTCTTGATGATAATTCACCGGTGACAGCAGAATATGTTGTATCTGAAGGTAAAAAATTGATTGAAGCTTTTCCTACAGGTATACAATTAGAAAATATAATGGATGCTGTTATTATTGTATTAGGAACAGCAAATAAAATAAATAATCTAACATCTGAACAAAAAAAAGATTTTATTTGTGATATTCTAATTTATGTTGTTGATAATACTGATGCTGGAGCATTAGAATCATTAGATCCTGTAATAAAAAAATTAATTCCTAATGTTATTGATACTATTTTACGTGTAGAAGATGGTAAATTAAGTATTAATGCTAATAATAATTGTTTTTCAAAGCTACCTTGCTTTCATTGAGCGTATATTACAACCCACTGTCTAGCATGATTATTATATGCTTCTCTATCATTCATATATTGGTCTGCTATTTCTGGAACTAATGGGTCTGATGGATTAGGGTCGTTCAATAAAGAACAAATTGACAATAATACTTTTGAAATAGTTAATGCTGGACTCCATTGGTCTTTCAATATATCAAGACATATTCCTCCGGATGAATTTATGTTTGGATGATAAATAGCTGTTAGAAATTTTACTTTCGGTGGTTTAAATGGATATTCAGAAGGAAAATTTATTTCTAATTTGAATATTCCTCCTTCATATGGTGTTTCTACAGGTCCCATTATTGTTGCTTCCCAATGAAAAACATCTTCATCTACTGGTCCAGCACTACAATTGCTTGGAGGATTATTTTTTAATAGTTCTAATTCTCTCTTAATTCTTAAAGTTGTACTATTTTCCATTATATAAATCTTTTAATTATGTCTTTAATTCGTTTACATAATTAAATTAAAAAAGCTATCTCCGGTCTTTTATTTTTATTTGTTTTTTTATTTTTTATTTTTTAGTAATGTGTATATCTAATCATACCAGCCATCCATTTGCTGAATTTCAGCTTGGTGATTATAATGTTCTTCATCTTCATCACGTGCATCCCAATATGCTTCATAATAATCATCATCAACATCTGGTTGACATGCTAGGTCGTAACCTTCGCCTAGTTTTCTATTCTCTTTAAAATCTTCATCTTCATCTTCGCTATCCATCTCATCAGCCCAACTATCAACAGTATATTGACCTGTTCTGATTTGACGATCTATTTCTTGCTCTGCCAACTTTTCTTCTTCTAGTTGAGCTAGTCTTTCTAGATGTTGTTTCTCTAATTGAGAACCGGCTTCATATTTGAATTCGCTATCTTCCTTAACCGCGCTACTAAGTGGAGCACCCCATTTGCCTTGTGGTGCTGCTACAGTTCTAATAACTCTTGGTCTTGGAACAAACTTCCTAACAGTTTCTTTTTGCTCCAATGCTGAGAAACTGTTATTTGAATGTTTAACATTCTTTTTTGTCAAAACCTGATTTAAGGAGGCGTGTTTAAGAACACGCTTTCCGTTTTTACGGGTTTGAACTTTGACAACTCTAGCACCATTACTAGCGTTAGTCATTGCCATATCCAACAAACTACCAGTAGCAATATGGCTTCCTTTTTTAGGTGCCAATTGCTTTTTGCGGTAGTTTCTACGACGGTTGTTGTTGAACCGGCGTTTGTTTTGTGGACGATATGGGGGACGACCTTGCTGCTGAGGTCTACGACCTTGCTGCTGTGGGCGGCGTGATACACGTTGCCAACGACCATTATTGTTGTTTGGAACAACAAATGGTTTTTGTTCTACTTGAGAACTGGTTTTTGTGGTGTTTTTTGTAAATGCTGACATAATTCTTTTGTTTATTTCGTTAATCTGAGTATGCTATTATATATGGTATGAAAAACAAATCAATTTAGATCAATTATAAAAGCTTCAAAGGTAACCCTACTTCCAACTCTAATGATCTAAATTGATATCAAAAATCATTTTTCATGAAAATCATACATGATACAGAAGTTTACAAATACAACTATGAATAACACTATACTTAACAATTTTAATAGGTGGGTTTCCGACTCACCAGCATTGAAGGCTTTGTCTCATCAACAAAAAGGCTTTCAATGGTGTGCTCAACGCGAACACAAAGCTACAGCACACAAAGGCGGTATTCTAGCCGATGAAATGGGTCTAGGTAAAACTATACTTATGCTAGGATGCATGGTTGCTAATAAACTCAACAATACTCTTATTGTTGTGCCTCCGGCATTAATAAACCAATGGATTGACGCTATCAAAAGCTTCGCACCTGAATTCATTATTGGTCATACCAATAAAAAAGGAGCAACAGTTTGGAAAGTTAAATTCAAAAACGGTTATTATTGCCCTAACGCAACTCAAAATATACTTTCCGGTAAAAACGCCATTTCACCTTTCGAATTACAGCGTAATACAGTATGGATTACTTCATATGGTACTATTGCTACTAGAAAGAATGAAAAATGGAGTTCTCCATTATGGAACCACAAATGGGATAGAATTATTTTCGACGAAGCTCATCATATGAGAACTCGTAATAAACATAATTATAAAGGTGCTAAAAAGCTCTTCGAACAAAATCCACAGTGTATCAAATGGTTTGTAACCGGAACTCCTATCCAAAACTATTCTCAAGATTATCATAGTCTTGTTAGTTTACTAGGAACTACTGATTTCAAGTTTAATAAAGCAAAAGAATTTGTTTTACAGCGAACTAAAGAAGAAGTTGGTATCAAAATGCCTAGTAAAACTGTTCACAACATAGAAATAGGATTTGAAAATACCAATGAATTATACGTTGCAAAACAACTACACTCTCGTCTAGGATTTTCACATATCACTGTTGAAAATGTTGATGAAGTTATGGGTATATTTGAAGGTAAGGGAATATTTCCTTTGATGACTGCTTGTAGACAAATGACTACTTGTCCTAGCATGCTATCAAAACGATTACTTGTTAAAATGTTAGAATACCAACTAGACCCTGCTGATTTCCCATTTGCAAATTATTCAAGTAAACTAGATAACATTAAAGAATATTTAGTTGAAAGAAAAAAAAATAGTAAAGCATTAGTATTCTGTCATTATCACGCCGAAATGGATGAATTAGAAATAATGTTGAAACGCAATGGATTAACTGTTGGAAAATTAAATGGTAGAACTAAGAATAAAAATAAAAAAATGTTACTAGAACATAATGATACTATGTATCAAGAACTACTACTTAACAGAAAACTTGAGGGCAAAAGAGACGTAATTAACGAAGTTATGTCTTATTTAACACCGGATGTTCTCTTAATTCAAATTAAAAGTGGATGTGAAGGTTTAAATTTACAAAATTATAATGATGTTTATTTCACTAGTCCTCATTGGAATCCAGCTGTTGAAGATCAAGCTGTTGCTAGAGTTCACCGAATTGGACAAACTAAACCAGTAAATGTTTATCATTTCATTTCGAAATTCGATAATAAATCATGGAGTATTGACCAACTCTCACTAGATATTCAACGTATAAAACGCGAAAGAATGGCCGAATTAAAAGATAATTCAGCAAATAATGATACCATATAAAAAATAAAAAATAAAAAATAAAAAATAAAAAATAAAAAAAATGAAGACTGGAGATAGCTTTTTTTATTCACAAATAATTATCTACTACATATCTTATATAATTTTGAGCTTCTTCATATTTCTCAAATGTTATTCTATAATTCCATTTACTATTAGTCAAAGGAAACGAAAATACATAATGATTATTTACCGGATTTACTCCTAATGTTATTTGTGCTTTCGCATCACTCGTTTTATAAAAATTCCAAATATTTTTACCATCATATTCATCATATCCCTTGTTTATTATATCTTTTTCACAAGTAGTAAACATTCAATTATAATTATTAATTCTAATTAAATATTTTAATCAATTCATAAATTATTTTTTTGTAAAATGGTCGAAATATCTTTATATTCTTTGTTAAATCATTCAATTCTATCCATCTTATTTTATCTTTTTCATATAACCCATTCTTTCCTATCTTATCTCTATCTGCTTTTAATGCCTTCTTATATTGTTTATCAAATAAATTTACTATTTCTTTACTGTATTCCATCATTATTATATATGTTTTATAACCATTTATTTCAATTGTTTCTACCGTATAATTATTCAATATATTTTTTATATTTTCTTTTGTTCCCATTATACCCATAGATTCTTCCCAACCTTCTCTTACTGCTGTTTCAAAAAATCCTTCGCCTTTATCCGCACCTCCTCCAAAATCCGACCATAAACCCGAATCTTTATATTTTATATTTTTACTCTCTCTTGAAAACAAAAAATATAATTTACCTTTGTAACTAGCTAATGGTAATATTCCAGCACCCATTATATTACTATATGTATTATATTTATATTAATTTTATAATTATACTAAGTTATATTCATCATTTACTACACCGGTTGATTTATTCTTTCCAAAACAATTACATTTATTCATACTTGATAATTTATAAGAACATACTCCTATTCCTATTAAATATAAAAAACAACAAGTTATTACTATCGCATCATACATATAACATTCTTCAACAAATAATATTTAAATTGTTTAAATATTATTTAAAGCCCGCGGTGGGACTTGAACCCACAACCCCCTGATTAGAAGTCAGATGCGCTATCCGATTGCGCCACGCGGGCAATTACAGTATCCGGTAATCGAAACCGGGGCAATTGCTTGGAAGGCAACTATGTTACCACTACACCAATACTGTCATAATGGAGAATGCAGGCGTCGATCCTGCTGCCTCGCGCATGCTAAGCGCGCGCTCTACCATTTGAGCTAATCCCCCTATTATTAAATTGAATTACTTTTTTATTTTATATTTTACGCATAACAATATGGGTAATATATGCGCAACAACAAGAAATAAAGATTGTTTAATGATTGCTAAAAGTCCACACGAAATTAAAGGTGCTTTTAATGATTGTATAACATACAGAAAATGTATAACAACAAAACAACAATTAAAAAAACAAAAAAGAAAATATACACGTAAACTTATTGCTATTGAAGAAAAGTTAAACGATTATTAATTTTATATATATTAAAGCCACCATCCGGATTTGAACCGGAGACCTTGAGCTTACTAAACTCACGCTCTACCAACTGAGCTATAGCGGCGGCTTTGCTCAAAGAGGGGTTCGAACCCACGACCTTTGGCTCATAAGACCAATGCTCTACCAACTGAGCTATTCGAGCTTACAATATTTTACATTATAAATTTTTTAAACCCTTTTTTTATTTTATATTGAATCCAATTGGTCTCTTCTATTTCTTATAGGATATAATTGTTCATCTAATTTATATCTCAATAAAGAAGCAAATCCGGCTGTAGAAAATACAAAACAATGCCATAAAGAATGATATTTTATATATACTTCATTATACCATTCTTCTCTAGCAATACTATACATAACTATTGCTACAATACCTGACGAAGAAAATAAAAAGGATAAAATTTTGAAACGTAATAAGTACCTCCAAATCGTTCTCCATTTGATCATTATTACAAAAAAACTACAAATAGATAAATACCAAGTAAGAATTAAATCATGATTTAAATTCTCCCATAATTTAACTATCAAAACAATATTTTCCACAGCAAAACTTGTTATATAAAATTGTGGTTCTCTAACTCTCGAACCATATAATACAGTTGTGAAAATTAGACTTGAACATGCATAACTATCTAATAATGCCCAATTATCATAATCGTAATCACTAGTAAATACTTGACCTGGTGGTAAAGAATGATGAGAATGATATAAAAGAGAAAAAGTTACAGCATAAATAAATTTTACTAACATATAAATACTTGGTGCATCTTTACGTCTTTTCCAATTCCACATAAAAACTCCCATTGGAAATAAAGCTACACCATGTGTTATTAATAACCATTGATCTAACATTTATTTATATCAATCGATTTCTCTTTAAAATATTTTAATAAATGTTTTTACATATATTATCTATATACTTCTTATCATATATTACTAATTCTGAAGTCTTGTCCAATTGACTATATGTTACTAATACTCTATCATCTTCTACTATCAAACCCAAACTAAATTCTATATTTGTTTTACTTAATTTTATCTCATTTGAATATCGTAACAAATTCATTTCTTCATCAAATATTACAAATACATGATAATATTTCCTTTCCTTTGGCTTCATTATCTTTCCATAAGCTGTATGACATATAAACCATATCTCATTTTTATAATTATATCCACAAGAGCTACCTCTAAAATGTTGAAACCTTTCCGGAACCTTTATTATTTTTTCATCTTTCAAGTCCCAACTATATTCTTCATCATTATTTTTCTCTATTTCATATGTTTTCACTGGATACCATTGATATACTAATCTTAATTCTTTTTCGACAGAAAA
>MDSY01037307.1_pt1 | contig 24289 bp, 22 predicted proteins | sample 811131 | NCBI WGS metagenome assembly MDSY01 (sample SAMN05326643, study PRJNA326480) | marine metagenome | isolation source: seawater | place: Atlantic Ocean: South West | collected 2010
TAAATGGCCTGCTTATTTTTCTAAAGCAAGCAAAATAAATGTTTGGGATTTAAAGGGAGATAAATACTTAGACATGTTCTGTGCTGTTGGGACAAGTGTATTGGGATATTCAAATACAAGAGTTAATAAATTGGTCACTGACAATATTAAAAAAGGTAATATGACAACTTTAAATTGCCCAGAGGAAGTTATTTTGTCAAAACAAATAATTGACCACCATCCTTGGGCATCTATGGCCAAGTTTACTAGAGGGGGTGGTGAAGCAAATGCATTAGCAATTAGAATCGCCAGAGCATGTACTAAAAATAAAAATGTTGCTTTTTGTGGTTATCATGGGTGGCATGACTGGTATTTGTCAGCAAACATAAATTCTAAAAAAAACTTAGATCAGCATTTAATGCCAGGATTAAATTATGATGGAATACCTGAAAATTTAAAGAATACTTCCTTTCCTTTTCTATATAATGATTTTGAATATCTTTTAAAACTAATTAACAAAAAAAAAATTGGAATTATTAAAATGGAAGTAATGAGAAATGAAAAACCTCAAAATAATTTTCTACAAAAAATAAGAAATGTCTGTAATAAAAAAAAAATAATTTTAATTTTTGATGAATGTACATCAGGGTATAGACAAAATATGGGAGGTATTCATCTTAATTTTAAAGTAAATCCAGATATGGCAATTTTTGGAAAAGCTTTAGGTAGTGGTTATGCAATTAATGCAATAATTGGTAAAAGAAAAATAATGAAAAAAGCTGAAAATACCTTTATTAGCAGCACATTTTGGGGAGAAAGAATTGGTTATACTGCTGCAATTTCTTCAATTAATGAATTTAAACGATTAAATGTTTTTAATAAAATAGAAGCTAATGGAAAAATGGTGAAAAGTATTTGGTCTGATTTATCAAAAAAATATAATGTACCAATTAAAGTGATGGGCACAAATGCCATACCGTCATTTGAATTTTTTAATAATCATCAAAAAAATAAAACTTTTATGACTCAAGAAATGTTAAAAAATAAAATTTTAGCAACTAATATGATTTATATTACTATTTTTCACAAAAAAAATATTATCAAAAAGTATATAAATATTTTGGATAAAATTTTTTATGATATTTCAAAAAAAGATATAAAAAAAATCCTTAAATCTAAAGTATGTTTTAAACCAATAAATAGAATAAATTAAATTATGAAATTCATACCCTATGGTAGACAATTTATAGATAAAAAAGATAAACTATCTGTATTAAGTTCTTTATCAAATGATTTGATTACCACAGGTCCATATGTAAAAAAATTAGAAAATGAGTTAAGTAAATATTTTAACTGTAAATACAGCCATGTTTGCAGTAGTGGAACAGCTGCAATTCATTTGGCAATGCTATCAATTAATTTAAAAAAAAATGATGTTATTTTGATGCCTGTTATTAATTTTATAGCAGCATATAATATGGCGAAGATCATGCAGCTAAAAGTTTATCTAGTAGATGTAGACGAATATACCGGTCAAGTTACTCCTAAAAAAATTCTAGAATGTATTAAAAGAAATAAACTTAAAAAAATTAAAGCTTTATTAGTAATGTATCTTGGAGGTTTTCCTGAGAAACCAAAAGGTTTTTATGATTTAAAAAAAAAATATAAATTTTTTATAATTGAAGATGCTTGTCATGCGTTAGGTTCAGAATATAAATATAAAGAAAAGTTTTATAAAATTGGATCTTGTAAACATGCGGATATTTCTACTTTTTCTCTACATCCATTAAAAACAATCACATCCGGAGAGGGTGGTATAATAACAACCAATAGCAGTAAAATTGCTAAAAACATTAAATTATTTAGAAGTCATGGAATATCAAGAAACAAAAAACAATATTGGAAGTATGATATTTTAAAACATGGTTTTAATTATCGACTTTCAGATGTTAACTGTGCTTTAGGGTTATCGCAATTAAATAAAATTAGTTCATTTTTAAGTTTAAGAAAAAAAATATATAGAGAATATTTTAATAAACTAGAAAATTTTAATTTTAATTTAAAATTACCCAAATATTCTAAAATTATAAGACCTTCTTTTCATTTATTTTTAATAAATATTAATTTTAAAAAGTTAAAAAAAAGTAAAGATCATTTTATGAAATATCTTATGAAGAATAATATTTTAGCTCAACAACACTACATTCCATTATATAAATTTAGAATTTTTAATGGAAATATAAAAGATTTCCCAGATTCAAAAAAATATTTTAAAAATTCAGTTAGCATCCCTATATTTGTAAATTTAAATAGCAAAGATCAGCATAAAATAATCAAAGTTATAAAAAATTACTTTTAAAAAATTAAATGTTCTCTCAAGATGTTAATATTTCAAATATAATAAAAGAACTAAAAATAAATAATTTAGACTCTTATTATTTTTTAGATGAAATGATTATAGAATATTATCTAGAATATAATTATCAAAGCGCATTTATAGATAGGTCATTTATAATAAGAAATAATGAAAATATTTTACTATGCCCAATTACAATTGAGCAAAAAAAAAATAGTAAATATTTAAATTTTTTTGGCAACCCATTTTTTTGCATATATTTAAATAAAGATGAAAATTTTTTTATTCATTTTAAAGAGAAAATTAAAGAAATTTTTGAAAGTGAAAAAATTGATAACATAGATTTTATAATAGAAAAAAATTGTACTAATTTACTATATGAAAATAATGTAGTTTTAAATCAAGACTTATTTAAAAAAATTTCAAATACAAAATATATAAACTTAAATTTAAGTGATGAAGAAATAAGAAAAAATTTTAGTAAAGGTTTAAAACATGTATTAAGCAAGGATCATGAGAGTTTATCTTATCTTATTATTGATAAAGAAAACTATAATAAAGAAATTTTAGAAATGAAAAAAATGCATAAAGAAATTGCTCAAAAAAGTACCAGATCAAATGAAAGCTGGTTATGTAATGAAAAAATGATTTTATCTGGTAAAGGTTTTTTAGTACAAGTAAGTGATGGGAGCAAGGTAATTTCTTATTCATTATTTTTTAACAACGGAAAAGAGTCATGCTATTTTAGCTCTTGTACTTACAGAAATTTATTTAAGATTTATAAAAATATAAATCATAAATCAATTTTTGAAGCTATTAAATATTTAAGAGAAAAAAATTGTTATAAACTGACATTAGGAGAAACTAAGATTATTCACTGTAACGAAATAATCTCAGATAAAGAAAAAAATATTTGCACATTTAAAAGTGCATTTGGTGGAGATAAATTCACACATTATTATCTAGATAAAAGAAATTTAGATTTTATTGATTTATACTTAAAATAAGAAAGTAATTGATGCATAAATTGTATAAAATCTTTTGTGTCAACATATTCAATACTTTTTATTATTTTTAAAATTTCTATTTTTTTAACATGACTCAAAATAATTGATTATAAATATGTATTATTATATAGAAAATTACTGACATTATGAATATATATATATTAGTTGAAGTTTCCTCTAGAGAGCTTGATAGTAAGCTTCTTTTAGCAACTTTAGCAGCTGCGAGGGGACACCAAGTTATAGTATCTAGTGCAAGAGAGATTTTATTAGGTATAAAAAGTAGAATACTTTCTCCAGGAATATTTCACACCAAGTCCCTTACTCCCGGTAAAGTTAAGATTGCTACACATCAACGCATAATTGATGCTGGTTTTAAAATTACCAGTATTGATGAGGAGGGTGGTATAATTGATTATGGGTATGATTCATTTGCTAAGTCTAGATATTCAAAAAAAACTATTGAACAATCTTCAGCAGTCTTTAGCTGGGGAGCAGATGATGCTGATACTTTAAAAAGAATATATTCAAATTATTCTTCAAAAATTCACAAAACAGGATCTCCTAGAGTTGATACTTGGAAATCAAAATTTTCTAACTATTGGGTTACTCCACTAAATATTCCTACAAATCCTTTCTTGTTAATATCATCCAATGTTCCTTTTGCTAATAGCAATAATAATATTAAACCGTTGCATGAGCGTTTGAAACAACTTGGTAGTTCGGGATATCTTGATAATGATTTAGCTGCAGAGGAAAATTATAAAGATGAAATTATTGGACCAGCTGAAGAGTTTCGCAGATTAATGTCCTTCAAAAAGGCTATAAAATATCTTAGTAAACACAATAATGGTTACGATATTGTTTTACGTCCTCATCCACACGAAAATATTGATGCCTGGAAAATATTATTAAAAGGCCTTCCCAATGTTCATGTAAGAAAAGATGGTTCTATTACTACATGGATTAATAAATCTTTTGCAGTTATGCACAATAGTTGTACTACAGCACTCGAAGCAACTATTTCTGGTAAACCATTATTAACATATGTTCCATTCAAAATGGAACATTCTCGAGAGTTAGCTAACCATTTAGGGTACCGTGTGGAGACTGAAGAGCAACTCTTAAAAAAAGTGAATGAATTATTTAATTCTATTAAATCAGATGATAAAATAAAAGTTGATCAAGAACTTCCAGAAATAATAGAAAAAAAAATTTTTTATGATACTGATGAGCTATCAGCTGAGAAGATGATAAATGTGTGGGAGAATCTTGATAATAGTAAACTCTCACAACCTAATAGTTGGATAAAATTTAAATTTCTTCTTAAAATCTTTGGTTTTAGAAATTTGGTTAATAAAGCAAAAAACAAGCTATTACCATTTGAAAAAGGATACTACAGAGAAAACTATAAATTTCCACCATTAGATAATAATGATATTATTGAACGGATAAGTAGACTTCAGAAGATACTCAAAATAGACAAAAAACTACAATGTAAATTTTTTTCTAATAGAACAATCCTAATTAATCAAAAATAAAATGTTATCAACATTATTTATATAAAAAATTATACTATTTAAATTTTAGGTTAAAAGAAATTAATTTCTCAATAAGTCTTTTAAAAAATCTCATAAATACAATAACCACATTATACTTTCTTAAATGATTTGAATTAGAATAAATCTGTTTATCAGATGTGCGCTTAGGAGTTTTCCAGTCACCATAGCAAAACTCAAGATATTCCTCGGGGGGATTGAGTGTACGGTAATTTACATTTCTAAAATTTATATTATATCGCCCCTCAAATAAATATGCTGGTACCCTCATACTTTTTTTTCTTCGATACCGCCATTTCCCTTTCACAAACCATGCAGTTAATTCAAAAACTGCACCTTTCCTTCTCAAATCCCATTTTAAAGTATCTTTTGAGTCTATAAATTTATGAATAATAAAATCATTATTTAGTAATTTTTCGCTTATTTTATTTCTATGTGGATAAGCTTCTTCCATTAATAGATACATTTGGACATCCCAATCCCAACGGATAAAATCCTGCTCTCTAACAGCTCCTAGTAAAGTTCCACTTGATAGAAAGCTAGTTATTTTTATATTATCTAATAAATTTTTAATAATAACCAAGCCTTCATTTTGAATCTTTAATTCAGAGTCACTTCTTAATCTAATCTTTGGGTCAAAAGTCAATCTAATACCTCTTTATCAAGTAAAATATCGAGACAACAAATGTTGAGCTCGGTTTAGGTCTTCTGCGGTATCAATCTCAGAACACTCAATAAATTTGGCTTTTAAAGGAAGGTGTTTTTCTAGTATTTGATACAAATAAGGGTCTTCTTTTGTAACTGTAATATTATTCACACAAGCAATTCCTGACCATTCGTGCTGACTTTTTTTATTACGACTAAAATTTATTACCTCATTATCATGATTTAACTCGACATAAACTGCATCATCGGTGCTAGATTTGGCAACTCCAACTAAGGAATGCTTTCCATCAAAAGCATTAGTAAATTCTTTAAAAGATTTTTTGTTTATTAGAAGATCTCCATCCATTAAAATATGTGGGCTTTTTAAGCCTTTTGTGGCTAAACTTATACTATAAGTGTTTGATGTTTCTTGATAATGTGGGTTTCTTACAAATATAACATCATTTCGGATAGATTTAACAACTTTAACTACATCTTCTTCCATAAAGCCAACAACTACTCTTACATCTTTAATCTCTTTTAATAAGTCTAATTGGTGTTGAATTATCGAAACACCACCAAATTTCAATAGACATTTAGGCGTATTAAGCCCTAGCCTAGTTCCCATTCCGGCTGCACTAATTATAGCGTGTTTAATAAACGACATAAGGAATCCTCATCATATACCAAGTAATTAGAAACTTTCATTAGGGTCTCAATTGGTTCGTGTACACCACCAAATGCTATAGACAAATCGGATTCTTGAAACATTAAAACATCTCCCATGCCATCACCAACTGAAATTATAGACCTATCATTTTTTCTAAGTCTCTTAATAACCTCTCCTTTATTTATAATTTTTTCTAGTCCAACCAACTTACCATCATTAAATTTACCTTGTGAACAAAAAATTTTACAACCAAGCTTTTCTATTATTGGCTTTATCCACTCATAAATATTTCCAGTTATTATATAACTATTATCCTTGTTCTCTCTCAAAAAATTGGCAATAGATTCATTTATTTTAACTTTCTCAGCTATTTCTTGCACCCTTTTTACAGGCACGTCAGAAAGAAGTTTGCACCTAAGTTTAAATGATTTTTCAAATGGTATTAATCCATTTATTGTTGCTTGAGTTAAAGTTGCTATTTCCTCGTATAGATCCAGCTCTGCTGCAATTAAAGGTAGTATCTCTTGTGCTGTGACAGTTCCATCAAGATCAAAACAGTATATATTTTTAGACATAAGGCTATCTTTTTAAGCAAAACAAGTGCTGCTTAGTTTCAATTCTATTATTAAGATGATCAGGATACAGTGCCTCATCAACACTTAAGTTAAAGCCTTTTGGGTAAAGAATATCACTAAACATTTTTTTAAACCAATCACGTTTCCTGTATCTTGCTGAGTAATGTGTTTCCATATCTTCTGACCACACATTATCTAAAACAATTTCTTTTTCAATAGCAATTGGTTCTCTTATAATTATTTGACTTTTATTTGCAGACAATTCAAGTAATTGTTTTAAGATATCAGAACCTTCTTGATTATTAATATATGGATACAAACCTAAAATCATAAAAATTGAGTAGGGTGAATGACTTTTAACTTGAAAATTAGATAATTCTGAGCCTTCAAGGCAGATAAAGTTTACATTACTTTTATTATTGTACTTTAAATTTGCTATACTGATAAAATCACTTATGTAATCTATGCCTACATATTTTTTTGATATCTCAGATAAATTTTCTGCCCATCGACCAATACCACAACCGATATCTAAGATCACATCATCTTTAGAAATATCTAGTATTTTTTGAATTTTACTTTTTTCATAGGCATCTCTTTCTTTTGCCAATATTGGATTTTTATCCTGATATATTACTGATTTTAATGGATGATCTTTGTCATGTTTATTGGCTCGTTCTATGAAAAATTTTTTTATATTATTTTTATCTACTTTTTTAGTCTCAGACATATATTAGTTTCATCATTAAATTTTTTAGTTTTATTGTTGATTTTTCTCAATAGTATTACGTATAGCTTATTATCCATAAAAAAGTGAATCTATATTTAATAGTTTTTTTTAAAATAATTATCAGTTTAATTATATTTTAAGACCAAGATATTCAAATAAAATATTAAAAATTTGTTTTAATATTGTCATAAATTGGAAATATTTTATTTATTATATTTTCAAATTCCTGTTTTTCCTGGTTGTTCCAATTTTTATATTCATATTTTTTATTAGGTCCTCGATTTGGAGCTTTATTTATAACATCATAAAATTGTCTTTTATTCATTTTGTCTTCAAAATTAAATTTATCAACTAGTTGTTCGTACGTTTTATAATTTTGATTGACCTCTTCTAATTTAACAAAGAATTTATCTATATTTCTAATTTTATTAAAATCATCATAAATAGATTTATTCATTGCAGCCCAAAACCATGTAATTTTTCCTATTCTAGTTAATTTAAGCCATTCTTTTAAAAATTCATTTTTAGGAACAATTCTTGATAACGTTCTATGCAAACTAAGAGATATATCAATTAATGGACTTTTAATTTCAAAATCATTTGTATTTAAATACCAATTTTTTTCATAAAAGGATTCTATCGACTTAATCGGATCTCTTATATGGAAAAACAGATAATCTGGATTAAGCTTTTTTGTTAATTCCTCTATACCAAAAGATAAATATGGTGAGGCTATAAAAGTATTCTGATATTTAGCCATATCCCTATTGGATGCTAATTCAAAAAGTTTAAAAATTCCTTCTTTATTTATTGGTAAGTTGTAATACGTGATATATCTATAAAAAGCTTCATAGTCTACAAAACGTTCGCAAGTTCCTATCCAGTTTGAATGATTATTGAAAATTTTAGCAAACCAATTTTGACCACTTCTACCTGCTCCAAAACTAAGAGCAAGTTTATTCTCTTTTTTTTTAATAAAATCTTTATATTCTATCAATTCCTTATAAGACGGCTTTTTAATTTTCTTGCCCATCTTAGAAATCTTAAATAGCTTATTCTTAATTTTATATACTAAAGTCTTCATTAATATTTTCTAAGTTTTTTAAATTTTCTAAATTACTAATTTCTATTCACCTATCATTAATTTATAAAGCTTTTATATTCATTAAATCATTAATAATATAAATTAGATTTAATATAATGAAAATCTACTTAAAAAGTAAAAGTATCCATTAAAAGTAATATTTTGTTATTAAATTTGCAAAAAGTAGCTTAGTTATATGCATGCACACATCTATAATTGAAATAACTTAATCTAACTTGAAACATTTATTAATTGAGATTAACTTATATAATTAATTTTATAAAAATTTTTTAAAGTGAAAATAGCTTATTTATCCACTTCTATAATTCCATCAGTCACAGCAAATTCTATCCAAGTGATGAGAATGTCTAACGCACTATCAAATTTAGGACATAGTGTTATTACATTTGCTTCTTTTGGAAAAGTTTCAAATATAATTGATGTATACAAATATTATAATATAGAAGATAATTTTGAAATTATTTACTGTAAAAAACCAAAGCCTAAAATAATTTCAGGAATTTTTTATGGTATTAATGTTGCGATCAATTTACTTAAGTTTAACTTTGATATTTACTATGGGCGCTGCCCTCACTCATTATTTTTTTCCTCATTTTCACAAAAACCATTTATCTATGAGGCACATAATTTACCAAAAAGATATTTTCGAACTTTATTAGAAAAAAAATTATTTAAAAAGAAGAATTTCTTGAGATTGGTCGTAATATCTCAAGCTCTTAAGAGAGATTATCTTCTTAAATTTTCAAATTTAGATGAAAGTAAGATTATAGTAGCTCATGATGCTGCGAGTATAAATACTAAGGATATTAAAGATCAATCATATTGTGTTAATAATACTAAATCTAAAGATAGCTTTAATGTTGGATACGTGGGCTCATTATTTCCTGGCAAAGGTGTTGAAGGTGTTTTGTCTCTAGCTAATGAGAGACCATTTCATAAGTATCATGTTGTGGGAGGCACAGAAAAAGAAATAGCTCAATTTAAAAAATTTGCTTCACCACAAGTTAAGTTTCATGGCAGGAAACAACCATGCAATATCCCTAGCTTATTAAGAAAATTTGACATTCTTTTGCTGCCGTCAAAAAATAAAATCGAAACCTTAGAGGGAGGAGACATTGGACAATATACATCTCCATTAAAAATGTTTGAGTATATGGCTTCTGGTCGTCCAGTAATTGCATCTAAGCTACCTGTTTTCGAAGAAGTTTTAAAACACAATGTAAATTCACTCTTGGTACCTTTTGATAATTTTAAGGAATGGGGTAAGGCACTTGATCTTCTTGTCGAAAATGAAAATTTAAGAGAAAAATTAGCAAAAAATGCATTAAATGATTTGGTTTCTGCTTTTACTTGGTCAAAACGTGCAGAAAATATCCTTTCCAATTTGGACGTTGAGTAATAGTTAAAAAGTGTTTAAAAAATAATAATCAAAAACTCTATGGAATTTATAATTTTAAAATGTATTTAAAATTTAAATTACCAAAATTGATAAAAAACTTTAACTTTAGATTGCAATTAATATTTATAAATCTTTTAGCTATATTTGCTCTCTATCAATATTAATTTATTAGCTGTAAATATTTTAAAAATGTATAAGTTGGACTTTTAATACATGAAAATCCCATTTAAAATAAGAATAAGACTTAACGTTAAAAAAATTGTGTATTTAAATTTTATTTTCAAATTTTTTGGAAGAATTTTTTTTCAATCACTGGTTAAAACATTTAGATTGTTTAAAAATTTTAAAAGACTTAAAGCATCAATATGGGTAGATTTGAATAAACAGTTATTTGATACATGGGCAATTAAAAAAGATAAAGAGCTTTATATAGAAGCATCTAATTTTTTTTCAGAATTTGTTATCGAAAAAAAAAAAGATAATTAATAATCTTCTTCCCGCTAATAGAGGAGGCGGGGGTAATGAAAAACTTTTATATTTTTTGATAAATATGATTAATAGCAAAAATGTTTTAGAGACTGGTGTTTCAGCTGGCTCAAGTTCAAGAAGTATATTGGAGGCATTAAAAAAAGATGGGATGCTTTATAGCAGTGATTTAGCCTTAGATTTAGATAAAGATCAGGTTGGAATATTAGTAAGTGAAAAATTTCACAAGAATTGGTTTATAGCACACGAAGGTGATAAAATTAATATTCCAATAATTTTAAATAAAGAAAAAAATTTTGATTTAGTTTATTATGATAGTGATAAGTCATATTTTTCTAAGAAGTGGTTTCACAATGAAATAATAGAAAAATTATCACCTAAAATTTTAATATATGATGATATTGATCGAGACCCCTTTTTTTCCGAGTGTGTAAAATCTTTTGGTTATAAATTCAAAGTTTTTGGTAATGCTGGAATTATTTTTTTTGATCAAAAATATTTTTAAATAATAATATAAAATTTAGTAAATAAAGAAAGTTTATGACAAGACAAGAAAACTTAGATAATTTATTGATGCTTGATCTTCTTGGCTTGATGAGTCTTTTATTTGTTTCCTTGCTAACTTATTTTATGGTATTACGTTGGCCAGCTTTATCCAGAATTCTTTATGTGGCATTAACTATAAGAGTTATAACAATTTTAATTGGTGCATATTTAATAAACTTGCCAGATAGCGAAGCAGATGCAAGAACTTATGAAGTGTTAGCATATGAGTTTTCGAAGAATGGATTTATTAATATGCTTAATAATTATCCTGGACCTGGCTCATTTTTTTTAAGTTGGGTAATTGCAATCCCATATTCATTATTTGGTAGAAGTATGGTAATGGCACAGTCCATAAGCCTATTTTTTGGAATTTGCACAATTTTTTTAAGTTGCTTATTTGCCAGAAAACTTTGTAATGAACAAGCAGCAAAAAAAGTAGGATGGTTTATAGCTTTATTTCCTTCATTTATTTTATACTCAGTGTTGACTTTGCGTGAAGTATTTACGATTTTTTTTTTACTAGTAGCTTTATATGGTGTGGCAGGTTGGGTGGAAAAAAAAAATTTTATGATGTTTGCCTTGTCGATGATTGGATTTAGTGCAGCAATTTTTTTCCATGGAGGTATTGCAATTGGAGCTTTTGTTTTCATATCGATTGTTTTAATAAATAATATAGTCAAAACATTTAATTTATTAAGATATAATCGAATTAAACTTAGACCTTTTTTAGGGATTATTGTAATATTAGGTTTTGGCTGGTATTATATCAATGGAAATATTAGCATACCGAAATTAGGCACATTTAATTACATAACAGATATTAAAAAAAATTTTATTGTTGTAGCTGGAACTAATGTCAGGGGAGATGCCTCATACAATGAATGGTTGATATCAAAATCAATAAATGACATTGTTCTCAAAGCCCCCATTAAGTTAGTACTTTTTTTATTTTCACCATTTCCCTGGGATATAAAAAAATATAATCAATTAATAGGATTGTTCGATAGTGTTCTTTATATGTATATTTCCTATTTGATATTGAGAAATATAAAAACAATCTGGGCTGACAAAACTTTAAGAACTATTCTGTTTATAATTATTTCATATCTTTTAATTTTTTCTATGGTAGTTGGAAATTTTGGTACCTCAATAAGACATAGAGTAAAATTTTTTATACCAATGTTGTTACTTATTGCGCCATTTCTACCAAAGTTTATCTTTTCTAGAAAAAAATCTTTAAGTGATAAAACAAGGTTAAAAATTTATTCTAAAAATAAATGAAAATATTACATATAATAACTGGTTTAGGTGATGGTGGTGCAGAAAATACGTTGTATAAAATTTGTAAATATGACCGATCAAATCAACACGTTGTTATTTCTCTTAAAGGACCTGATAAGTATTTTTCATTATTAAAAAAAATAGATATTAAAGTTTGTTGTATAAATATGAAATTTTTTTCAATTTTTAAATTTTTTTATCTTATAAAATTACTTCTTTTTTTTAAACCAGATATTGTACAAACTTGGCTTGTACATGGAGATTTTATTGGAGGTATTGCTGCCAGATTAGCTGGTCTTAAAAACATAGTATGGAATGTTCGTTATTCAAATTTAGAAAGACAAAAGATAAAATTGACAACTTTTCTTCTTCTTAAAATATTAACGAAACTTTCATTTTTTTTACCAAGATCCATTGTTGTTGTTTCAAAAAGTGCCAGATTAAACTGTATAGAACTTGGCTATTGTAAAAAGAAATTGAATTTTATTCCAAATGGATATGATTTATCAATTTTAAAACCTAACAAAAATCAAAAAACATATTTTAAAAAAAAACTTAAGATTAATAAACAAACAATTTTAATTGGTACAGTAGCTCGCTATGACCCAAAAAAAGATCATATAAATTTACTTAAAGCTATTTCTTTAATTCGATCAAGAAATAAAAATTTTTTATGTATATTAGTTGGTTATAATATAGATAAAAATAACACAAATTTAGTCAAAGAAATAAAACGATTAAATTTATTTAAATATGTAAAATTACTAGGTCAAAAAAATGATATATCGCAGATTATGAATGGATTAGATGTATACGTTCAAAGCAGTGGTTATGGTGAAGGTTTCCCAAATGTAGTTGCAGAGTCGATGGCTTGTGGAACACCATGTGTTGTAACAGATGTAGGGGATGCTGCCTTTATTGTTGGCAAAACTGGCTGGATAGTTCCTCCAAAAAACTCACTTAAATTAGCTAAAAAAATTAAACAAGCACTATTTGAGATAGGAAAAAAAAATTGGAGTAAAAGACGTGCACAGGTCAGACTAAGAATAAAAAATAATTTTAAGATGGAAATTATGCTAAAATCTTATAATGAACTTTGGATTAAAGTTTGCAATAAAAGTTGATAATATTGGATAATTAACTTATTGAAGTAATATTCTTGACGATTATTTTTTATTAAAAAGCTCTTATTAAAAGTTTATATGAATAGTGAAAAAAAAATTATTGTTACTGGTTCAGCTGGTTTTATTGGCTTTTCCTTATGTTTAAGGCTTTTAAAGCGAGGAGAGCAAGTGTTGGGAATAGACAATCATAATGATTATTATGATCCTAAGATTAAAGAGGCGCGACTTGAGAAATTAGAAAAATATCCAAACTATAAACACACTAGAATGGATATTTGTAACGAGGAAAACCTAGACAATTTCTTCAATAAATATAAGCCATATAAAGTAGTAAATTTAGCAGCTCAAGCTGGTGTGCGTTATTCGATGGAAAACCCTCTTGCATATATTAAAAGTAATATTGTAGGGTTCGCTAATATTTTAGAGAACTGCCGCCAATATAAAGTTGAGCATTTGGTTTATGCCAGTACTTCAAGTGTGTATGGTGCAAATACTAAAATGCCTTTTTCAGAGCACGATAGTGTTAATCACCCATTATCTGTATATGCGGCATCTAAAAAATCTAATGAATTAATGGCCCACGCCTATAGTTATCTTTATCAGTTACCAACTACTGGTTTAAGATTTTTTACAGTTTATGGTCCCTGGGGAAGACCTGATATGGCCTTGTTCAAATTTACAAAAGCTATTTTAGATGAAAAACCTATTGATGTATTTAATTATGGTAAACACACTAGAGACTTTACTTATATTGATGATATTGTGGAAGGGGTCACACAAACACTTGATAATCCAGCAATTGGTAATGATGATTGGGATAGTAATCAACCAGATCCAGCTACAAGCAAAGTTCCATGGCGTATTTACAATATAGGAAATAGTGAACCAGTCCAGCTCATGGATTATATTGATGCTTTACAAAAAATTTTAGGTAAAAAAGCTAAAATTAACTTTTTACCATTACAGCCAGGAGATGTGCCAGACACTTACTCTAATACAAGTAATTTAAAAAAAAGATTTAATTATACACCATCAACATTAGTTGTTGATGGTGTATCCAATTTTGTCAGATGGTATAAAGATTATTACCAATTATGAATTATGAAAACCGAAATCTTAAATTAGCAGTTATTGGCCTGGGTTATGTTGGTCTGCCACTCGCGTTAGAGTTTGCAAAGAAAAAATCAGTAATTGGTTTTGATATTAATAAAACAAGAATTAATGAACTGATATCTGGATCGGATAGAAATTTAGAGTTTAATGAACATGAAATTCAGAGCACAAAAAAACTAAAATTAACAAACAATAAAGAGGATTTGAAATCTGCAAATTGTTTCATCATAACTGTTCCAACACCAGTAGATGAGCTTAAAATACCAAATCTGAAATTATTATTTGAAGCTTCTAAGATGATAGGTAAAATTATTAAAAAAGGAGATTTAGTTATTTATGAGTCTACAGTTTATCCTGGTTGTATTGAGGAAAAATGTGTTCCTATATTAGAAAAATTTTCAGAATTACATTTTAATAAGGATTTTTTTTGTGGATACAGTCCAGAAAGAATTAATCCTGGAGATAAAGATCATACAATTGCAAATATTAAAAAAATTACATCAGGCTCAACAACAGAAATTTCTGATTTAGTAGATGATTTATATAATGAAATTATTACTGCAGGTACTCACAAAGCATCTAGTATTAAAGTTGCAGAGGCAGCAAAAGTAATTGAAAATATACAGCGTGACTTAAATATTGCATTAATTAATGAACTTTCTATTATATTTAATAAAATGAATATCGATACAGAACAAGTTTTAAACGCCGCGGCAAGTAAATGGAATTTCTTACCTTTTTATCCAGGTTTAGTTGGTGGACATTGCATTGGTGTTGATCCTTATTATCTTACGTATAAGGCAAAAGATATAGGTTATGAGCCAAAAATTATTTTAGCAGGAAGACGTTTAAACGATAGTATGGGAGCTTACGTGGCATCACAATTAATTAAAGCTATGAAAGAAAAATTAATTCAGATTAAAGATGCTAAGATTTTAGTTATGGGATTAACCTTTAAGGAAAATTGTCCCGACCTTCGTAATTCAGGAGTGGCAAGTGTTATTGATGAATTAAAAAAAAGTAATTGTGACATAGACCTTTATGATCCATGGGTAGATAGCAAAGAAATACAAAATCTTTATGGTATTATGCCCATAACAAATTTAGTGCATAATTCTTATGATGGAATTCTTCTAACTGTAGCACATAATCAATTTAAAGAAATGGGATTCAAATTCATTTCTACATTGGGTAAAAAAAGCCATGTTCTTTATGATTTAAAATACCTTTTCTCTAAAGAAGAGACAGACTTAAGGTTATAATCTTTGAGCAAACAGATTCTTATTATTTCTAGTGAATTATTTTCGGTAATAAATTTTCGTAGTTCATTAATTGAGTATTTAATAGATCGTGGTCACAAGGTGACAGTACTTGCGCCTAAAGATAAATACGATAACGATAATGCAATTCAAAAACTAAGAAGTATTGGAGTCGTTTTTAAGGATTATTCTTTATCAAGAGCTGGCTTAAATCCTTTTAAAGATTATTTATCATATAGGTCTATTCGGATTATTATTTCTCAATGTAAGCCAGACATTATAATAGCTAATTCTGCAAAGCCTATTATTTATGCAGGAATAGCTATGAGCTATTTTCCTAAAATACGCTTTTTCCCTTTAATTACTGGTTTGGGTTATGGTTTTACTGAAGGAGGCAGCATTAAACGTAAAATTATACATCAGCTTATGATTATTTTATATAGAAAAGGATTAAAAAGAGCTGCAAGTATAATATTTCAAAACCCTGATGATGAAAAATTATTTTACAAATTAAAAATTATATTAAAAAATATGTCAACACACATAGTTCATGGATCTGGTGTTGACCTTGATCTTTATCCATTTTCGCCACTACCAAAAAAACCAATATTTTTAATGTTAGCTAGGCTATTAATTGACAAAGGGGTAAGAGAGTATGTGGAGTCAGCACGTATTGTTAAAGCTCGTTTCCCAAAAGCAATATTTCAGCTTGCTGGAAGACAAGATTCTAACCCATCTGGTATTGATTCTAATGAATTAAAATTTTGGATTAAAGAGGGTTATATTCAATATCTGGGTGAAATCTCTCCAGTTCAAAAAATTATAGCCTCTTGTAGATTTTATGTACTTCCATCTTATCGTGAAGGAACTCCAAGATCTGTACTTGAGGCAATGGCAACTGGAAGACCAGTAATAACAACCGATACTCCAGGTTGTCGTGAGACAGTTATTCATGGAAAGAATGGATTATTAGTATCTCCTAGAAATTCTAATTCTTTAGCAAGTGCAATGATACAATTACTAGAGGAAACAGAAGATAAGATTCAGATTATGGGCAAAGAAAGTTTTATTTTAATAAAAAATAAATATGATGTAGGAAAGGTAAATGAAAGTATTGTTAATATAATGAATTTATAAATTAAATTTTAAAAAATTAATGCGTTTTCTAGATATTTTATTTTCTTTACTTGGTATTTTAATATTTTTACCATTATTTTTTTTTATATCTGTTGTTGGATACTTTGATACAGGCTCTCCATTATTTTTTCAAAAAAGAGTTGGACTAAATCTTAAAAGTTTTATGCTAGTAAAATTTAGAACCATGAAGACAAACACTACATCTAGAGGCACACATTTAGTTGACCCATCCAACATCACTTCTTTTGGCTATTTTCTTAGAAAATATAAAATAGATGAGCTTCCTCAGTTATGGAATGTTTTCAATGGAAGTATGAGCTTAGTCGGACCACGTCCATGTTTATTTAATCAAAAAAAATTAATTAGTGAGCGTAAAAAAAGAGGTGTGTTTAAAGTTAAACCAGGTATTACAGGTCTTGCACAAATATCAAGAATCAACATGAAAACCCCAACAATTCTTGCAAAAACTGATCTAAAAATGATTAAGAAAATTAATTTATATTATTATTTTTATTATATTTTGAAAACTCTATTATTTTCAAAAAATTTAACATAATTTTTAAATAATTTTCTTTAATGCAATCCATTGTTACATACTTGAGATTTTTTTAAAATTGTTAATAAATTTATATTCATCTTATTTTATAAATTCGATTTCTATTTGTACAAATTTGATCAATGTTGAAACTATGGATTCCTTGTAAAAACTTATGCAAGTTATACAATTATTTTTTTTTGATTGTCGTACTACCTACTCAAGTTAGAATTTATTAAGCTAACTTTTTTGCCACTCGATACAGTCTAGTTAGAAACAATTTTATAACAGAAAAATTAAGCAAGGTTTTTAATTCAATCTTGATACCTAGGTTATTTAGATTTTCTATTGCTAACGATTTTGTAGCCTTCACAAAGCCACCTTTTTGCTCTTCTTCAAAGCATCCATTTACAGTAAGTGTATCAAAGCCAAAAGAGTTTTTAAAAATAAAATCTAAGGACTCGGACTTCATAGAAAGCATTGCTGGCTCAAATGTTTTCATTAAAGTTTTGTTTACGTAATCAAACTTAATGCATAAATCTAAATCAGTTAATTTTATGATAACTGGTTTAAAAAAACTGATTGGGCTTAGTGTTTTAATAATTTTTATTAAAAGCAAATTATTATTTTTTGATATTCTCTCACAGTATGAGATAAAGCTACACTTAAGCGCTTCAGGTTCAATTGTAGAATATTGATTAAGCTTTTTCTTAATCATCTCCTCGTATTGATTGCTCCAAAATTTAAGAGCTTTCTCTTCATTTAATGATTGACCTATTCCACCAATAACATCATTTGGTGACATAATCATTAATTTTGAGTCATATGCTTTAAGCTTTTCTTTAAGTTGATCTGGTCTATTAGCTGCATCGTTTAAATAAAAGTTTTCTTCATTAGAAAAGTAAACATAGCTAGCAAAAGGGATAACAAATTTCGGCTGAAACTTTTTGATCTGTAGATCTATTGTTTTAAGCTTTTCGACTGCAGCTTCTCTGCGCCATTTTTTATTTTCTTTCCCTCCTTTCCATGCAGCAAAACTAAACTGAGTTAACAAAACATCAACTTTTCCAGTAATTGAATACACCTCGTTGGCTCTATAAGGTGTTGTTACTTCGCAGTCATTAAGATTAAGTATTTTTTCACCAAAATTTTCAATTAGTAACCCCGAGTCATAAAAACCATCTTTTATGCATTTTATATTGAAATTTTTTGATAGATTAAATGTTTTATTAAACTCCAATTCCTGAACTTCTAAACCCAGCCCAAATAGAAATTTATATACTCTTTTATCTTTAGTTTTTTGGAAAAGAACTTTAATTGATTTCTTTTTTATTATACTGGAAAATTTTTTAAAAAAAGGAATTGAAAAGTGGTCAGGGTGCTCATGTGAGATCCATATATGCGTTACATAACTTAAAAATTTTTCTATATCCTCATTAGGCGTTTCGTATAAAAGATTCCAACCTTTGTGAAATGCATGACCCATATACCATGGGTCGCTTAAGAGAGAAGCATCTTCACCACTGACTATTACTGATGCATGATTAATGAATTTTATAGATGTTTTCATTTCTTCTTACACTCTCCATTAATAATACTTTTCAATATTACGGCAATAAAGAAATCTCTAAAAAAAAATTCATTTTTTTCTAGTACTTTAGAATTTTTTTTATTTTTAAACATTTTATTGTTGGATAGTTTATATTTTTTATATTTTTTTTTAAGTTTTTACCACAAATTTCTATAAACTTGAATTATAAGATATTTTTTAGACAAATTTTAAATTTGGTAGGTATATTTTTTCTAGATAACAGTAAACTGAATAAAGTTTTGATGTTGTTAAATGTAAAAAGAGTACAAACTAAAAACTCAATGGATTATTTACTAGAAATAAGACTAATATTTAGTTGTGATCGAAATGGTTTCAATCTAAATATAAAATTTGTAAATTCATCAAAATAAGCTAGGTAATTTCTAAAATTAAAAAGAAAAAAGTAGATAAAGACCCTTATTATGATTAACTATTTTTATAAAAATTCAATATTATTGTTTTTTACTATTTGTGGTTTATTATTAAATTTAAACAATTATTAATTTTACAATTATTATGTCAATTTTAAATGAAGCATCTAAAAATATTGTTAGTCTACCTCGTTATGCAAAGAGGACTATTGTTATTATTTTAGATTTAGGTTTATGTATTTTATGTACTTGGCTAGCATTTTATTTAAGACTAGAGCAATTTATTGAAATTAATGAAACAACGTTCTTAGTAGTATTAATTTCAATATTTTTAGCAATCCCAATATTTTGGTTGTTAGGTTTATATAAAACGATGTTTCGTTTTGCAGATTCATCTATACTTTTAACAGTAGCAGTTGCTATACTATGTTACAGTTTAATTTATTTTGCGGTTATTGGCATGTATGGAATTCCTTTTAGATATTTTATAGATGGAATTCAAAATGTTCCAAGATCCATTGGTATCATTCAACCATTATTATTATTTTTAGCAGTTTCAACCTCAAGAATAATTATTAGATATTTATTTGTTAATATTTCTACTTCTAAAAATTCTAGAAATAAAAATAAAGTATTGATTTATGGAGCTGGTAATGCAGGAAGACAGCTATTAACTATCTTAGAAAATAATCCTGAAATGAAAGTGGTTGGTTTTTTAGATGATAATCAACAATTTCATAATCAAACAGTATTAGGTCAAATTGTTTATGACCCACTAAAGATAAAAAAATTAATTAACTTAAAAAATATTGACTTAGTTTTACTTGCCTTACCATCAATTAATCGAGTAAAAAAAAACGAAATTATTAATAATTTAAATAAATATAAAATACAATTTAAAACTTTGCCAAGTATTCAAGATATGGTTGATGGCAAAGTATCATTTTCTGATATTAAAGATTTAACTATTGAAGATCTTTTAAGTAGAGAAGAAGTTCAGCCAGATTTAGAATTATTATCTAAAAGCATTAACTCAAAGGTTGTATTGGTGACAGGGGCAGGTGGCTCAATTGGCTCAGAATTATGTCGTCAAATTATAAAATTTAAACCAAAAAAAATATTACTCATAGAATTAAATGAATTTGCTCTTTACAAAATTAATGAAGAGTTAAAAAATAAAAACCTAAACTTCAAAATTATTCCTTTACTAATTAATATTCAAAATTCATCTAGAGTAAATGAAGTATTTAAAACTTTTAAAGTAGATACAGTTTATCATGCGGCAGCTTATAAACATGTTCCTTTAGTTGAGGAAAATATTTGTGAGAGCATTAAAAATAATGTCCTTGGAACCTTCTTAGTTGCAAAAATTGCAATTCAACACAATGTTTCAAATTTTGTTTTAATATCAAGTGATAAATCAGTAAGACCAACTAACATTATGGGTGCTAGCAAACGATTAGCTGAAATTTGTGCACAATCTCTTTATCACAATCAAAATAAAAATAATAGATATTACAATCAAGATAAACATACAAAATTTTCCATTGTACGTTTTGGTAACGTTTTGGAATCATCAGGATCTGTAATTCCAAAATTTAAAAAGCAAATTAAGCAAGGGGGCCCAGTAACTTTAACCCACCTAGAAGTTACTCGTTATTTTATGACTATAAATGAGGCATCCCAATTAGTAATGCAAGCAGGGGCAATGGCTGAAAGTTGTGAGGTATTTGTTTTAGATATGGGAGAAAGCATAAAGATTAAAGACTTAATTTATCAAATGATTAAACTTTCAGGTTTAACTATTAAAGATACTGAAAATCAAGAAGGAGATATTGAAGTGAAGATAACAGGACTTAGACCAGGTGAAAAATTATATGAAGAACTTTTATTAGGAGATAATCCTCAAAAAACCTATCATAAAAAAATAAAAAAAGCACAAGATCCTTACATTCCATTTGATCAGCTTAAAATAGATTTAGATAATTTATTTACTTTATTAGATAATAATAAAGTGCGTGAGGTTAAAGATTTACTTGGTAGATTACTTCCATCTTATCAATCTAATTCAAAAATTGTGGATCATATTTATGAAGAACAGTCAAATTTTAGAAATGATGTTAAAACATCTGTTATAGCTAAAAATCAAGAAAACAAAATTATAAGGATCAATCCTAAATAATTTATTATAATTCTAATTCTAAAATTTTTTATGAATGATTTAAAATATCAAAATACAGTTTTAATTAATTTTATAGTAGCTTCAATCATCCCTTTTTTAATTTGGGGTCCTTTTTTTCCAGATTTAATAGTAAGCCTTTCAGCTTTATTTTTTTTATATTTTGTTTTTAAAAATAAAAAATTTTATTATTTTTATAATAAGCCTTTGATTATTTTTTTTATTTTTTGTATTTATTGTATTTTGATTAGTATTTTTGTTGCAGAAGATATTTTGCTTAGTTTTGAAAGTTCTTTGTTTTATTTTAGGATAGGGGTGTTTAGTTCTTTTGTTTGGTATCTAATTGATAAAGATAAAAGTATTTTAACTCATTTTTATTATGTATTAATTTTGTGTTTTTTGGCATTAGTTATAGACGGTTACATCCAGTATTTTACTGGAGAAAATATATTAGGATTTAAAATAAAAGGCTTACGGACATCATCCTTTTTTGGAAATGAGCTCATCATGGGCTCTTATTTATCAAGGCTGTTTCCATTATTATTTGCTTTATTTATAGTTAAAAAAAAAAAGAAATATGAGAAGTATTTTATAGGTCTTTTGTTTATTTTAGTAGATGTATTAATTTTTATTTCAGGTGAACGTTCTGCCTTCTTTTTTTTAAATTTATCAACAGTATTTATTATTATCTTAATTAAAGATTACCAAAAATTTAGATTAGTAACATTTATTTTAGCAGTCATTTGTGTTGCTGTTTTAAGTCAAAATTCATCACAATTGAGTAGTAGAATGTTTAGCACTCCAGCTAAAAATATGGGTCTTATTAAAAGTCCAAATGAATCAAATATTTTTACCCCACTTCATGATAGTTTAATTCGAACTGCTTATAATATGTTTAAAGATCAAGTCTTAGTAGGACATGGTCCCAAGATGTTTAGAGTAATTTGCAAAGACGAGAAATATGCAACTGGTATTGCCCCTTGCATGACGCACCCTCATAATTTTTATGTACAATTGTTAGCTGAAACTGGAATCATAGGATTTTTATTTTTATTTAGTGCTTTAGTTTACATTTTACACGCTGCTTTCAGACAATTTAAATCTATAATCTTCAAACAAAAAAGACCTCTAACAGATTATCAGGTTTGTCTATTAGCGGGAATACTAATAACAGTTTGGCCTATTAGCCCCAATGGTAACTTTTTTAATAATTGGCTAATGATAATCTATAGTTTACCTGTAGGTTTCTATCTACAGTCTATTTATTCTAAAAATAATTAAAAAAGAATTCTAATAAGTAATATTAATCTATATTAATTCCTTAAAATAAGAATAAAAAGGAGTAATGATTATTTAAAAAATATTTATTTAAAACTTTATATCTTTTATTTAGTAAAATTTTAGATAAAATAATTATAATTAAAATTTACAAATTAATATAATGAAAAAATTACCCCAATATAATGATGAGATAAATTTAAGTTCAGTATTTCTATCCATTTGGAGAGAAAAACTTATAATTTTTTTAATAATGCTTATTACAATTACGACAGTTATTATTTATAGTAACTACAAACCAAAACTAATCACACATAAGATATCCTTAGAGGTCAAACTAGGTGACAAATCAATATTTGATAAATTCTTGTTTATAAATAAAATTCCTTTTGAAAGTACAAATAATACAAATAATATAGTAAAGAACAAAATAAAAATAAGCCAAATAGACGAAATAATGGCATTAAATAGTTTTGTGTCAGAGTTTTTAGATTATAAGGAAGTGATATCTGTTCTTAAAAAAAATGATTATATCCAAAAAGATATCTCTCAACTATCTAAAGGAAATAAGGAAAAAAGATTAAGAGAATATGCTAGTTTATTTACTTTAGAAAAAATTAAAGAAACTAGTAATTTTTACACTGTGAATTTCAGGTGGAGAAATATTGATGAAGGAATAAAAATTATAGAAGATACATTCAAACTTGTAAAATCAAATGTACATAAATTGGCCTTTAAAAAGGTGAATGATCGTTTAAGACTTGTAAGAGCAGAGGCTATTAGTAATGATTTAAAAAAAATAGAATTTTTAAAAGAACAAAGTGCAATTGCAAAAGAGCTTAATTTAGTTGAAGGTCAAATAGATGAGAATACTGGATATTATTTAAGAGGAATCAATGACAATACTGCATATTATTTAAGAGGATATAAAGCGATTGACAAAGAAATTGATCTTATCTTAAATCGTAAATATTTAAATTTAATCAATATTGAAAAAGAAGCAGAATTACTAAAAAAAGAAGATTATAGTAAATGGGTTGATTATGATTTAGATTTAGCGACAGTAGAATCATCATCATCAAATAATTTTTGGAAGAATTTTAATATAGCAGTTATAGTCGGTCTAATAATTGGATTATTTTATGTCTTTATAGTTAATAATGCTCTTCTTACTAAACTTTTTCAACCTCAAAGAATTACTAATAGAAAAACTAAATAAACCTACTTTTAATTGTTTAATTTTGAGCTTTTATTTTAAAAAGAAGATAAATTAATCTTTACATTGTTGTCTAATTTTAGTAATAAACCTTGCCTGGTGATTATTGCGAAGGGGCAATACCCGATCCCATTCCGAACTCGGAAGTCAA